>Ga0209367_1000994_pt1 | contig 32788 bp, 17 predicted proteins | sample WorMetLIZISLAND2_FD_187412 | JGI IMG/M metagenome (GOLD analysis project Ga0209367, IMG submission 187412) | Marine gutless worms symbiont microbial communities from Max Planck institute for Marine Microbiology, Germany - Olavius geniculatus... ... | reverse complement strand
GGAAGGAGAAGGGAAAGGTAAAGGGAAGGTGGAAGGAAGATAGCTTAAGAAATGTCGGACGCACGCACGCACGCACGGACACAAAGGTGATTTTATACTCTGTCCAATGCTACCTTAGTGTCGAGTAGAATGTTCTCACACTTGAGATCTCGGTGAACAACGCCGCGCTGATGACAGTAGTCGACGGCGTCGCACATCTGTCGGAACCAGATTGCCGCCTGTTTCTCGCTGACACGTTTCATTCTGCGCACAGTGTTCAGCAGATCGCCGCCAGTCGCCTCCTCCATTACGATGTACACCCGGGCGTTCGTCTCGATCGACTGCAGCCATTTGTATGATTTGTACAGGGTGGGCCAAAAATGGCACCATTTATTGTACGCCTCATAACTTCACCAAATATCAACCGATTTTCAAAATTCTTTCACTGTCAGAATCAGGAGACAATTTGTAATCTTAAAACGTGTCGTTGCACTACCTCGTGAAATGTCAGATGATGCACTCACGCCGGCGACGCCACTGACCAGTTGCGTAATCAACGTTGATCGAGCCTGGCATGTGGCCCCCAAACAGCCCAGACTTAAATCCAGTTGATTATGCTGTTCGGGATGCCCTTCAACAGATGGCCTATCAATGTTGACGATTCATGACAGTCAACCAGCTAAAGAAAGCCATTGTCGCTGAGTGGGGCCAAGTGCCGCAGCGTTTGGTTAATCGCGCCATTGGTCAGTGGCGTCGCTGGCTTCGATGCGTCGTCCAGCAGCAAAGCGGACACATTAAATTTGATGTGGAAACTGTGAGATGTGATTTTTAGATAATAACTGTGACAACAGACACGATGTTTCTGTTGTTAATTTCTTAAAATATGTTGTTACAAAATTCGTTTTTTAAAATTGTTATTTTTAAGACACTGACATTTCACAAGGTAGTGTAATGACACACTTTGGGTGTGGTGGGATCTATAGCGACAGTTTTATTTCAAATTTTATCTTGATTCTGAAAGTGAAAGAATTTTGAAAATCGGTCAATATTTGATGAAGTTATGAGGTGTAGAAAAATGGCGTCATTTTAGCGCACCCGGTATGTACAAGTAAGTAAAATGTAAATTTATACAGAGTGGGCCATAAAAAACCGTCCCCAACGACTGTCCACCAGGTGTTGCTGTGGTGGACAGTAAGTAATCATAGATGTGTGGAAGTTGGTAGGGCCCCTCGTCTCGGTTCATCGACTTGTTCATCGATGCTTTATCCTCGTACGTTAAATGACGTTTCCCATTGTGTTGCCTGTAGAGTTGGGTTGCTTTCATTTATTTTATCTCATTACAAAATTATTGAAAATATTTGCACGAAATTTGCACATGTTACTCAGAATTAATTATATTTCAACGTGCGTTATTCACTTTAAATGTACATTAGTCTTGGAAGACATAATTAGTTGACATGTAGGGAGACGGTTTTTTATGGCCCACTCTGTATAACGCTCACTCAAAAGAATCTCGAATGTGCTATGTACGAGAAACAGTGCACAAACAGGCGTTGATAAAATGGCGTTCGTAAAAAATAACTAAAGAAAAAGTGTTAGTGCCCCCTCCGAGTGCCGACGTGATAGACGGCCATCCGCGTTTATCTTCAGAATTTCCCATCATTCGTAAGCGGCAAAAACAATACGCGTATACTATATAGCCACTCCAGTCCAGCCATAGCATTAAATTTCTACAATTTATTACGTGTATAATATGCGACCCTTGGCACAACCTGCAGTGGTCACTAGCCCGAGATGCGATCACGCGATGTGAGTCAGTTTCGGGATGCTTTTGACGTCCGGTGACTTTGACCTTTGACCTTTAAACTAACAATCGGCACACCGGTGAAAATTGGGCCTATCTCTGATTTCGGTTTGTATCACGCTTTTTGTTCTGGAGCATTACGCTATACTGATATGACAGTAAGGCGTAAAAAATCCCCCCTGCTTCCGGTTGCTTTCGTCCCTAGGAAAAACCTGTCTTCTTAAAATCTTATTGGACCCTAAAATATCAGTGCAGTTCTTAGTTTGTTTCCAAAATTTTACTGAAAAAAACTGTTTGCGTCTACTCCGCAGTGCCGCAGTATCCTCACTTAGTTTTCAGTTCGGAAGGCTAATACGGAATTTTTTAGGTTTAATGAATGACCTGGAGGAAAAGGACGAGGTTTGGATGTTTGAGGACTTTGATGATGGATATCTCTCGCGGCAGAAACTTCTCGACATAGTCTCGCGGCGCTCGTCGCTTTGATACAATCTTGACGGCGACGTTGGTCTGGTGGCGCTCGGAGTGGGCCAACTTGACGGTGGCGTAGGAGCCATTGCCCAGCGAGCGTATGATCCGGTAGCCGTGTGCGGTCAGCACGGTCTGACGACCCTCGTCGTCGACGTCATCTTCGATCACTTGTGACGCCCAGTGTTGCGTTTGTCGCCCCGGCATCGACGCAGCCTAGCAGCCGCCGTCGTCCTTCGCACCCGCACGCAACGTTCACGCACACTGCGTTATAGTTGTAACAACAAGAAATCTGAACTAATGCTCATGAGACGCACGACAGCCTACAGCAGTTCCTGCTCACGGGTTGTCTTGGTTTATCTCCATTCATTGCGTCGCAGTTCACTCTTGAAGTGTGCGCCGCAGCCGAAAATCGCAAAAACACACCAGAACCCTCTGTTTTGAAGGCTCGTGGTTATTCAAGGTCATCAATGTTGATACCCCGAAAAAGCTCGCCACCAGTGTTTGTTATCATAAGCAGCATATCCGTGCCTATATGCAACCGTTTTCATGCTAGACGAGCCATTAACGACAACATAACCACTTTTAAGGAAATAACCCTCTTTAAAGTCCTCGTTCGAAGAAAACTCCAATCCATCACCCAAAACAAGAAATTTTGTCGCGAGAAAGTAAGCCCCTACGCACTAATACAATGAAAACTCAGAGTCTCTATCTCACTTAAACATGATTCGATAGCGGGTTGTGACCAACACCCGGACGAACCTACAGACAGAATTACGCTAGCTAATGCGATTAGCGCGCTATGGCATGTTGCATGCTGTCTCGCGCAAAAACGTTTACAGACTTTTTTGGCCGACCGTTAAGTCAAACCTAGCTGGATACGATGTGTCGTCTGTCTGTCGTCTGTAACGCGCGTAATGTCTAAACCGTACGTCATATAGAGGTGGGCGACCGTTTGATAGGACAATGACGAGTAACTATAGGCATATGCTGTCAATAGTAACCATGTCTTTATTTGCAGCAGTTTGGCCGCAATTCTGAATGCAGAGTATGCCAGTTTGCAACCATCATCCACGTGCGCCGAATTACCGTATCGTATTTTAGCGCAGATTGTAGCGTTCGATATAGCAGCGTCACTACAGCGTGTATGGGATTGTATAGTCACTTTAGAAAATCGCATTTTTTTCCGCTACCGGAAGTCGAACGCTGGCCTTCGGATAGCTGTTAGTTGACGCCTCCTCACGCGAGAACCGTAGCGAACATCCGCATAAACCTTATAATTATCGCCAGAAACTACAGTCTCTGGCAACTATTTTTGTTGCTGACAAATGCGACAATACAGGACTATCTTTATTCGTTTTCACATAGTTGTCTCCGACAGCGAAGCAAAAACACTAGCGAAACCGACGATAAAAAACAATTTCAGCCAAAAATGGCATCTCAAGGTCATTCAAGGTCAAATTTTTAGGGTGCCTAGAAAACCCATATGACACTTCATGACGCCAATTCTAAAAATTCCGACCGTAAGAAGTTTACAATTGGCGCTGCTTGGTGCACAAAGATTACACCGGCCTATTTTTGGTCTAATAGGTTGTGGAATAATGTTCGTATGATATTCTGTGTACAGCCGCTTCGACAATCCATACAAATGCGACAGACGGACAGACAAAATATCTGTCGCACATACCGCGCTTGCAAGCAGCGAAACGCACGCAGCAATAACAACAAAAATTAATTGTAAAATCTGTAAAGGCTGTCACTCGAACAGTGGGCTTGTCAATCACTTTCAATCACTTCAGACAACCTGTAAAGTTTACAACAGCTATAACTACCTTCACATGCAGTCCCGCAGGAGATGACGTCACAGTGACGAAACAATATTCCCGGACTCAAATCTCAGCGTCTTTGCACATCATGCAGACGCTTACATACCTAGAGAAAATCGGTGGCTTACCCTTAGCTTCAAGTTGCCATAAAAATCCCAAAAAAACTTGTAACGACGCCGCTGAGTATAGGGCTACGTTAATGTACTATTATCGCCAAACAAAATGTCTTCGGGCTGGTGCATCTGCTCGCCAGATTTCTCAAAGATATAAACGATGTTGACGAATTTTTGGACGGTACGAAGGATCAAGTGATAGGCCTATGGCGTCTATTTGGATCACGTGACGAACCCAGTAATTTTCAACATACAAAGTATGTTGCATTCGTCAGGTGGCGGCAGTATTCTCGGCTGAGGTTTAAGATCTCTGATAGTTTCCTGCAGTTCTTGAAAAAAATCATGCACTCGCATAAAAAATAACCCACTAAGTGGTTAAACTATACCGAGTGCTTAAACTGTGGGAAAAGTGTGTGTGGGGGTAACATTAAAAAGCGAACGAGGCGCCGTAGGTACCGAGATCGAGACGCCGAAGGCAATGAGGGGAGAGAGGTCTGGGGAGGGGGTACGTGTCCCCCACCCTAGCCGTCTAGCGGCTCCCAATCTGGGGGAGCGTCGTAACTTCGTAAGCTCCCAGCGGAGTCTACCGATATTGAATTTGGTACATTTTAACCACAAAATCCGGCTTCTGGTGACATTTTTAACGAAAATGAAGACAAGAAATGGTGACAGAAAGGTGCAATTAACCACAGTGTCAGAACTTGTTACTGGCACAGTGATACATAAGCCTATAGGCCTACATCAGTGTTTCCCTTCCTGGTCTCCAAGAAGTGTGTGGGGAAACGCCGTTCCCCTTGGAAAAGGGACGGACGGCGTTACCCCCCATTCCCCCTCAATTTAAGCACCGATTATAGGCCTACCTGCTATTACAGCAACGACGTCGTGGCTTTTAAATAAAAAAAAATTATTATTCATATCCAAAGCAGCATTTTCGTGGCGACAGCAGCTAATATTTTTAATCAAAATATCGAACGTCTGTAACCATGTGTGGTCGCTTAGAATGATGACCAATGAAGGGAGTATAAATAAGCAAATCAGGTACGTAAAAACACACGATGAACACGCCGATACTGCCGAATATTCACGCAGGCGTAATAAAAAAGCAAGCATGTACATCGCAAGTCAAGAAAAACATCGCGGCAGTTTTTTTCTGTAACAACTTTGGAAAACGTCAACTGGTTCTGATAATATTTTTTCACTTCTGCATTCCAAACTGATCTGCGGTAGATGCTATTTCGTAATTTACCACCTCACCTCGTGACCTCGAATATGTTGTTATATAGGTCTACACGGCCTTGCAAAACTTGAATGTTAAACAGTATAACAAAATATTCATTCACACTAGCTAGAATATCTAGAAAATTGTTTCAACGTTTCGTACGGTTTTACAATGATAAACCAAAACCACCAGGTAATTCTGCAGATTTGAGAAATTCAAGTATGGGTGAGGACTGGGGGGGTATAAAGTAGATGATGTCATAGTTTATTCGGCAGTTCATTTCAGAATGCACGAGTGTATTAAATACCCCGTGCGTTTACACGACAAAGCTAGCTCGACAAGCGCTCGTCCAGCACTCACCAAGCCAGTTCAAGTGTACTATCTATAGTCTGTCATTATTTTGTTATATCGTTGTCTAATGTGTTAATGGTGGCCAGCATTGATGGGCGTTTGTTGTCTTTTCTGGCAACCTGCCATTGTAGTCGATTATTATTGTTGAAATTGTTAATCGATGTGTTACTTGGCTAATAAAATTCTCTCTTTCTCTCTACAGACTGCAATGGCAAGCTCGTCGAGCATTCGTCAAGTATTCATCAAGCTGGATTAATGAGTGCTTGATGTGCACTGGATGAATGCTTGCAATATCAAACACGTTTGATACCGCTCATCCATCGCTCGACGAGCTGGCTTGCTTGATGAGCTGGCTATCTCGTCGTTTAAAAGATGTAGTACTGCAAACATTCATGATAGTGATGATTCGATATATCGAAAATATCAATATATCATTTTTGATAGCCTATCGATATATCGTATCGTATCATATCATCAAAAAATAGTGAATTTTTCGATATATCGCGATATTTTACGCCAGAACTTTATATTTTTATTACTGCATTGCCAAACTAAAATAAATGAAGAAAACGACAAACTAACCAAAGCGAACAAACTATAGTGTCATAATGTAACGACACTTACGATAGTCAATAGTTAACTTTTAAGTTCACTGACACATTTTAGCATCTACGTAAAGCAAACTGCCTTGCTGGACGTTCACGTCTTGTTCTTGTGCTTGCATAAGATTCACATACTTATCATTTTAAAAATATCGATATCAATATCGCGATATTTTCACAATATAGTATCGATATCATATGGAAATTGAAATCCTGATATCGAATCATCACTAATTCATGAAGCCAGTTCGACGAGCGCTCGATCAGCCAGCTCGTCAAGCCAGCAACATCGTGTAAACAGGATATAAGATTTGCTGAAGTTAACACAAAACTACTACGCGACGGGTGTCTTTGTAATTTACAGTGTTTATCCATCAGTAACAATAGGCGTCGAAATCGAACAAATAAAGCTTGCAATGGTTAACGGCCAATTTCCATTAGGTGAACTAGTTGGCCAACTTGTTGCTAACCAACAAAGTTGGCCAACTAGATGCCAAATCTTGGGTTATCAACTAGTTCTCCAAGTGGTTCGCTTAATGGAAATTGGCCATAACCGGTCAACCGTGCAAACAAAAAAAGCGGAAAAGACGATAATCGAAATACACACAACTGTGCGTCAAACAAATCAACGATAAACGGAACGCGTAAATTATACCCCATTTACACGAAGAAACATACATGCAGCACACGTTTGCAATATACACAGTTATCAAGCCAGCTCTAAGAGTGCATGATGTGTGCTCTAAGTTTGCTTGAAGTTTGCTCTAAGTGCGCTTCATGTATGCTTCCTCGTGTAAACGGGGTATTACGTTGAACGTCGTATTCAGTGTCCGCGTGCTGGGCGGCTTGCTGCTCGGCAAAGTGTCGGCCGACGAATGGGCTCCATGGGAGGGTCTACTTTTTCTTGTCACGGACCGGAAGGCTGAGACGGAAGTCCTTTGGCAGCTCGTCCTCAGAGTACAGACGGTCGGCGAAGTAGACGCGACGCACGCGGCAGTTGGCGTGTATCTGCAATCGCGTAACAGTAACGTGAACCTTACATCGCACAGCATAGATGTAAAAACGTTTTTTAACGCTTTAACCGACCATACTTGAGTAACGGTCGAGCTATTGGCATGGCTGTCGTCAATCTGTCCGTCTGTCGTCTGTCACGGATGTATTGTGGCTAAACGGTGCGATATAGAGCCTAGGTTGCTATTGATCACTATAGTAAGATGCAGGACAGAAAGATTTTCCCACAGACAACTGCAAATTTCTTACACAGAAAATTTGTAAGTGGTCTAAATTTTAAACTGGCCCGTCCCAAAAACTGTTCGACAAGAAAAATTGCCCTTTAAAAATAAGAAAACGTCGATATCCCCAATCCCCATAATGAAAGATTTCCAGCCACACATTTTGTAGGCCTATTTCTGGAAAAAAAATTTTCAACAAGAAAATTTTTCCGACAGGCTGAAATGTAGGGGGTTACCCCTCCCCTCCTGTTCAGCTTGTCAATACGCCACTCCCAGTGCCAATACGTATACTGACCATAGATGTAAAAAACGTTCCAGAAAAAATATAACAAAAAACGTTAAAAAACGTTTAAAACGTGGCAAGAATTAAAAAAGCGTTTAAAAACGCTGAATAAAAAACGTTGGCCATAATTTGTTCAACTTCTTGCCTCATGCCTAATGCTGTAAGTGCAGTATACCTGGAATTATAGTTTAGATAGAGAGAACTTCATTTAATTTCAATTCCACTGTGTGGTCATAAGACCATAGCATTCAACTAACTAAATATACTAGTTAAAAACCTTTTTATTTAGTATATTTGTACTAACTAAGTAAACTAGGCTACATCACTATGACCTGTTAATTCATTTCTGTGGTCCCAAACATTCTTCACGAAGCTTTTGATGGGATTTTCAATGGACTTTTTTTCAAAAAATAAAAAAAAACGTTGAAAAAAGTTTTTAAAAACGTTAAAAAACGTGGCAAGAATAAAAACCATAAATGGTTTTTTACATCTACGGTATACTGACCTGTACTCGATGAGTCTCGATGTAGTTGGTGCCGTAGGCGCGTCTGGCGAAGTCGGAGAGGTTGAACTGGATCTGATTCCAGCCGCTGTCGAGGCGCATCGGCAGCATGCAGCAGAACGGATGGACGCGCGTCGTGCTCTGATAGTTGCTCGCGCGGAAACGACGACGAATGTTCTTGTCATCAAGGATCTACATCAGGGTGGTGCAGTGCACATGCGTCGTAATAGCAACATCATCTGAAGGCGCGTATACAGAGCGATGTAATACCCCGTTTACACCATCAAGCTGGCTCGACGACCTGGCTACACGTTAACTAAACGAGCCAGTTCAATGTTTGCTCGACGTTTGCTCGATGTCTGCTCGATGCTTGCTGGATATCTGCTTGACGTTTGCTATGCTTTATGCATGTTTCATTTTTGCTCAATGTTTGCTCAATGTCTGCTGGACGTTTGCTCGACGTTTGCTCGATGTTTGCTAGATCGTACAAACGGGGTATAACTGAACTGGGTTAATTTTTGACGAACTGACCAACTGGCAAGTAAGGCGAGCCCGCTGATCATTGATTAACGCGTACGTGAGCGTAGTAACGTAAACCACCGACGCCGTTAAACGATGCCCACTGTAATGCATTAGCATTGCTTCCCCATTGGTCAGTTCATCAAAAACTAAACCATGAGAGTTCAGTTCAGTTCAGTTACGTCGATCTGCTAACAAGACAGCAAACTAAAAAGAGACCAAATACTATACACGCAGCTGGTAGTTGGCCAACAGCCATATCTTTGTACCAGTCGCTCGCTATACACCGTGTCTCAAAATAAACAGTCAAAATTTTTTGGGCATAACTTTGCCAAATTTTCACCAACTTTGATAATTTTTGGCATAAAGATGGACAAGACAATATTATTATGTATCGTGCACGCATTTACCACCTCACGTACTGTCATGAAATAGAAACATTTTGGTCTGCTATAATGCAATGTTCCATATACAGGGGGCAAATCTCTCCTTGATAGAAACTTCAATAGCTAACAGCCGAAGAAGAAATGTACCGTGACTTCGAACGTGAAGTATTTCTTCATGTTCTTGACGACCAGTATTAGAAACGGCAGTTTGATCGCAAGCGTCTTCAGCGGGTCGGCTGGACACGTAATGTACGTCACGCTATACAGAATAACATCAGGCCTGCCCGTATTATAATATGTCACAGGGTCACTCAACCACAATCTGATGAAAAAACAACAAAAAAGAAGGCAAACTGAGACAAAAGTATACGTATAAACGCATCTCTGACAGATGTAATAACAGATATTTTATTTTTCCATGCCAGTATTTAAAACTATAGGCCCCTATACAAAGATGGGTAATCTCTACGGTGCCATAAGACTGCACTGCTATAGGGGCTTGGCCCTTGGGTCTGCCTTGCAGTTTTGTTGATAGCTATGGGCAAACGGCAACGGCGGATTCAAGGGAAAAACGGGGGCGGCCGCCCAAATTATTGACTGGATGCATCTTAAAACAAGTGAAAATTGTGCATAAAAAATGCATTATTTTTTAACCAAATTTTCGAAAATTTCCTGTGGAGGGGCACAGTCCCCTCCCAGACCTACTCCTACGTATCCTTCCGCACCCCTAGGCCTATTCCGAATTTCTGGATCCACCACTGGCTACTGGTCTGCTATTAGACAGAAGTATTTGCATTAACAAATCAGCAAAACGCTGACCCTATAACAAGTTTAAAATATGACATATCCAATTACCTGACATTTGTGCTCATCAGCTCCAGCACCAGTGACTGGATGTCGCCATCCGTTATGCGCTTAATGTGACCATTCCTAACCTGCAACATGTGGAAAATGATAACCGAGTTATATCCTATTAAGTTTACACGGTGAAGCTGCTCAAGTAGAGCCACTAGCGTAGCCATAGGGGTGGGAACACTACGTGCCTCCCCTAGAAGTCTACTTAGGTTCTCAAAATAGTGCCAAAATGCACCAAAACACTTCATCTTCATACATAGGCCCCTAAAATTCGAATTTTGGGGGAAAAGACATCGCCCAAATCCTTTCCCAGGTAGGGAGGATACCCTTCCCCACACTGCGCCCCTCAAGTGCCCCCCTACATCAAGATCCTGGCTACGCCACTGAGTAGAGCGCTCGAAAAAGAAAAAGCCATGGCCAATCTCATCCAGCGCTCGAACCAGCTTTATCCTGCGAACAGGGGTATTGGTTGTTGGCTGACTGTCGATTGCTGTATGAAAAGAAATATCTTAAGAGACCCAATAGAGGTGACACATTTTGGCAGTTTATTGTCTGTGGCTGCACTCAGTGCACTGCTGCTTGCTTGCTTGTTTGTTAGTTAAGCTTTCTTCCATCTTTACGCCTACTCAAAAAATTCAGTGAAATGATCACTCTCGCTACAAGCGTGCAAATACCAAGTAATTAAAACAAGACGCTCCTACCTTTTTGTCCCAAATCTTCAACGGTTGGCTGCCGACGCTGTACAGGATAGATATGAAGCCACTTTGAAATGTATTTTTGAACATGGCGACAAAATTCTAACGCCAAACTAAAATTTCTTCCTCACAAAACAAGACAACTCGGACAATGACGAAATCGTGACGTAAAACACAATGCCTACGTTGCTCACAAAATAAGTAAATCATCAGCATCGATGACGACTCGATTGATGACGACTGAAAAATGAAAATAGATCCATTCGACAATGGCGGACTATGATTGTCCAGATCGGCGCACTTTGCACCTTTCCAATCAACTTGACCGTTAGGCAAATCACTGTCCGTTCGTTCTCAGCTTTTACTCCCAATTTGTGAATTGCCATAGTGCTACAGGGTGTTCCAAAAAACGGATACCCAGTTTTATTTTTGGGATAACTTCGGTAATTCAGCATCGATTTTAGCCATTCTTTCACTGTTACAAGCAGAAATTTATGACGCGTAAACGTGAAGTTCTTCCGCCCATCGCACCCTTATTGTGTGACCACATTACCTAGCAAAACAAACACTACTGCTAATATCGGTGTTTATTCTGCCCATATCAACGATTTATTTTAAAAATTATTACTGGTAAACAAAGTAAATAAACACAATATGACGTAACAATGACGTCACAAGGCACTACTGCGATTAAGTAAGCTTTTTTATGCTACGAAATTGATATCTTTACGTGCTGCCTGTTCTCCGAGACCACTGTCGCTTTGAGTGTTTGTTTTGCTAGGTAATGTGGCCACTCAATAAAGGTGCGGTGGGTGGAAGAACTTCACGTTTACGCGCCATAAAATTCTGCTTGTAACAGTGAAAGAATAATTAAAATTGGTGCTGAATTACCGAAGTTATCCCAAAAATAAAACTGGGTATCCGTTTTTTTGGAACACCCTGTAAATGTAAGTGCATGATTGTCTTGTATTACAACGTACGTGACAACAGCTACTGCTTAAGCCTTAATTTTCTTTCACATGAACACTATTTTCACAATACAAATTTACTACTGCTAGCTTATAGCTGTAGATCATTTTATGGTATCTTGTTTATAATTAATTCAGCAGTTATTAGTGATTTCTTAGTTGCTGTTCTGTTTTACAATTACAAAGTACATTTACATAGGCCTATATCACTTCATTGCTGCCAAATTTAACACTGTACTTGGCAACTACTTATCTCCTGTAATAGGTCAAAAACATTCGAAGTTTTTGCTTGTTTCTAAACTTACAGATAACAGTATTTCACTGAAAGGTGTATATGACAAAGGCTTAGTCTACATTTATTCCACAACTTGAAATCTGCACACAAAAAACCTACAGAAAACTCTCTATCATACTATACCAAGTTTTGATGTGAATGAAACAGGGTTCCTACAGACCTTCTGTAGCAAAATTCTCCGACTTTTCCAGTCATGGAATGACAATTTCCCTGATCTTATCAAAACAATAACACTATTGCACAAATGTCAGAAATGGTACACTATATCATCATAAGTAATGAAACAGCAATATGCAAATGACAGAGGCCCTGGTCAGAGGGTAAGGGGGCATAGCCCCCTAAAGCTGTAACACTTCTAGCTTTTGGACGTTTAATGGAAGCTGCAAATTTGCCTGCTTTTTAATATTTGAAAACACAAAAAAATCACAGACATCTGCAGTCTGCATGATCCAAGATTTATTTCCTTGACTTTTCAAAAATAATATTTTCCCTGACCTTTCCCTGACCACACAAATTCCCTGACTTATTCCAGTTTTCCCTGACCTGTAGAAACCCTGACAAAATGTCAGATCTAGCTTTTGAAGGCCAACAATAAACAAACAATAAAGCGGCTGTGTCTCTCATAATGGCCTATTCGCTATTTGCAAGTCAAATTATGAGTGTCATAACTTGAGCTTAAAATCTCCTCTTCGAGTCAGGGGCAAAGAACTCCTGTTTAATTCAACGATGCTCTCAACATAAATGAAGTTAATGGGATGTACTGCATAGTGCATACACAAAGACTGACCAAATATACCAGATGGGCTAACTGCCACGACAGATTAAACTTAAGAAGATGAATAATAATTTACTGACTTGTTTAAAGGTGAATGTGAAAAATAAAAGACGATCTATTTTCAAAGTATAATTTGGCATCAAAAAGCTCAAGCTGCATTAACATTTTTCCAGCCTAAAATAAATTCATTCTAATAATTCTACAGTTGATTTTCTAATGATCCAGAAACAAACAAGAAAACAATGGTCCCCTAGAAATAAGTTTGCAATAACTCTACGGACATCATTCAATTCATGCAAAACTGTCAACAACAAAAACAACAAACTCTCTAATCACTGACATACATCGTGGTCCATAAAAAAATGTGGCACTTTATTTTTGCGAATATCTTCACAAATTATTGACCGATTTTCAAAATTTTCTCACCAGCACATTTTGCAAACAATTTGCAATAATGTGATTATATATCCCATCACACCATAGATGTGTCTCTACACTACCTTGTGAAATATAAATGTAAGAAAAACCAACGATAATAAGGAACATTTAGGTAAATAAAAAAAACATGTCCAAAACATTGCGGTAAATGATCTGTATGATATTAAACTGTGTTAGACCCACACAGTTTAGTGTCATACAGACCATTAACTGCAATGTTGGTCTTAAGTGTTTTTTGTTCATTTATCAAAATGTTTGTTTGCTATTATCGCTATACATGCATATCTCATTTATATTTCACAAGGTAATGTAGAGACGCATTTATGGTGTAGTAGGATATGTAATAACCACATTAATGCGAACTGTCAGCATAGTGTACCAGTGACAGAATTTTCAAAATCGATCAATAATTGGCAAAGACATGGACAAAAGTAAAGTGCCACATTTTTATGGACCACCATGTATACTGCAAATAGGCTAGCCTATATGCAACAAACACGATATATTGCTTTCAAACAAACTTATCTAAACAGGCATTTTCCACATTTCAAACAAGATTGTTAGTTAAACGCCAAGCTTCAAAGCTGCGAGACTCATTATCAATCGCGCTATAACAACAATCTTCCTAACTATCTGTTCATAGGGTGCCGATGGCCTGCGGGCTCGATCTATTATTCGTAGACCCAGTCCTTGGTGGCTGGCGTCCACGCTACCAGCTCCTGCTCGGTAAACCACAATTTAATTTCGCGTTCGGCACTCTCGGCCGAGTCGCTGCCGTGACAAATGTTCCTACGCACAAGACACCAGTGCACAAGCATTCATTAAAATTCAACACAAAAACATTTGGGAACAGCTTCACAGATTAGCAAGATAAAAATTAACATGTAAACTTAAAACACTTTAAAGTGTATATGCAATAACTGTCAAGTTGTCAACGGAATAAAATGAATTTCTCCAATGAAACAAAATTTTACAAAACTTGTCACCTATCATATAATACAACGCGATAAAGATTTGCACTCAAAAAAAATGCCCGTTTAATCTAACACATAAACTAAAAGAGTCCAAAAATGCTTTAAATAGAAAAAAGTAAGAGAAGCTGAAAGAAAAAATCAAGGAACAGTTACGAAATGTTGTACTGTAACCTATCTGGCATGTCCACAACTAAAAGCAATTATTGAATTTTTTGTTTCCATTTTGGTTCTATTTCTACAAGTTCAATGTTTCGACCATTTTGCAAAATCACCAGCCGACACACTTCATTATGCACCTGGGAGTACAGGAACATAAATGCCATATTAGATGAACTACTTTTCCGACTGCTAAAATCTTCAAACAGTATTACTGTGATAGCAAATTAGATCATGAAAACACAATGCACAACAGTGACAACATCAAGGTCAGCAAATCCCCAGAGCTCTGCTTTTTTACAATATTTGGTCATATTTAACCTTTGATCCCAAAACCTAATAAGTTCAATGCTGCCGAAAGACTGACATATTTTTCCAAATGAGGTGCACACGTCCAGCTGAGTTTGATTATTGATCAAGAAATGATTTCAACCTTCCAACATCAATGCCGTAGTCTCCACGAATAGTACCCGGGTTAGATGCGAGCGGATTTGTTTCTCCAAGCATACGTCGCCCCATTTCAACGATTTTCTTACCTTCCCAAACCTACAATGAACCAAACACTCTATACTGGCTGTCTATCCAAAAGTTGCACACAACAAATCTCAATCGTACTTGCAATATTATCACTAAATGCGGTGAAATTCCTCACAAGAAAGGAAAACAGTTTAATAGTCTGGAAGAACACAAACTTTAAAATATAATAAACATGAAAACCAAAACTAAAACGTGATATATAAAGCATAAAATTCATAATTTCATCGTTCAATAACAACTTGTCACATAAGCGACACACATGACGCTATGAAAGGTTTTACTCTATCTGGTGCACAACATTATGAAGAAAATAAGAGACCTATTGAAAACTAGCTCAACATTATGTCAATTTTCACATGTTTGTGAAAATTTGAAAACTGTAGTAATTTAAGCCATTGTACTGAACAGCAGTACAAGTCAGAATGTTACTTATCAGTACCGTCCACCGTCTGGCAGTGAGAAACAAGAAATACTGCACTCTAGCAACAAGCTGTTAGCACAACTGAATCCCAGCCAATCCATCATGTTTTAGTACACTTAAAGGTACACCGGTACAAAACAGCAAAACTGCCATTTGTATACTGCAAATAATTACACTGGGGTGACATGACCCATAAAGTTTTTTGTAAGACACATTCTTAGCCTTCTGCGGTAACACATGTTATCACTGTCACCGAAATGCCAATATTATCGTCTTACATTCACCAAATACTCACATAAAAATGCAATACACACTTTTTGCACATGAACAAAAATGATGCACAATCTAGCAATTTTTTAACATCTCAGAGAAGCCATGCAACACTGACATGTCAGCACATTTTACAAAAGTAGTGGCATTTCTCACTATTCCCATATATATATACCAGTATTAACTTTCATGCTGTTTCATGTATGTAAATGTGTGACAGTAATATGCTGGTATACAGTTTGCTGTGCTGAACATTTAACATACCATCGGCACAACTGGTCCAGAAGACATATATTTTACAAGTTTAGGAAAGAATGGCTTTTCCTTCAGTTCAGCATAATGCTTCATAAGAAGATCTTCACTAACCTAAAAATAACCAAAAGTTAAAACACCATGCAGAAACAGTGTTATCGAGACACTGCAAACACTCCAAACTGTTAGTAACACCATAATGAAATGAACCACCGCAATTTAGTTGCAGTGCAGTGGTGTGTCGCCAATCGCCATGAACCTTTAGCTGAAAATGTTATATTGCATTGAGGACTTAATACCAGATAATATTCAAAAAATATATTATCTGCTATATTTCTGTCTGCCAGGCTCCAGACATAGCAATTTCAAATATGCAATAGTGAAAGCACCAAAATTTTACCATCGGCACAACAGGTCCAGAAGACATATATTTCACAAGTTTAGGAAAGAATGGCTTTTCCTTCAGTTTAGCATAATGTTTCATAAGAAGACTGTGCAATATCACTGCACTGCAACAGACAGTTGGTCCAGACAAAAACTGCATGCATTTCACCACATTCACTATAGACAGTAGGACTTCATCTCACCATGGGCACCACGGGTCCAGAACCCATGTACTTAACAAGGTCAAGGAAGAATGGCTTCGCACTCAAAGCTGCATAGTGCTGTTTCAGCAGCTCTGGAGTTACCTGACACATTACTTTCTACTGTACACAGAACTTAGTGATGACTCGATATAAGGATTTCAATTTCGATACGACATATCGAGTCATCACTAGTACACAGTATCATCCGGGGTGACCACTTTCCAGACACCATAAAATTCCCTGGCATTTCCCTGATGATTTGTGGCACTCGTGACCATTTTAATAAGGGTAACCTACACTAATACTAGCTAAAATATAACATAGATATAAATATTAGAACACAAAACATAAGTAAGTAAAACTCAGCAATGAAAAACATAAAAATTGGCATACAGTACTAAGTGAATGACATTAAAAATGCTGTTGATGCAATTTTTTGGGAAGTTATGGGGCAATTTTCCGACAAAATTTTTTTTCTTGACATTTCCCTGATTTAGAATGAACTCCCTGACATTTCCCTGTTTTCCAGACAAGTGGTCACCCTGATCATCTGGTACCGAGCAAATAGCCTGTGCCAATAAAATACCCAAGTTGCAAAGCGGAGAGGGCAGGTGTTTCATTTTGATGGAACCCGAACTTAATCATCTTGCAGTGATGGTAGCATGTGGAAGTCTAGTGATAACATTGTTGGTCGTACTTCATATCAAGCCAGATTAGTACTAAGATAGGTGACCATTTACACATATACCATCTCGGTATTCGACCATCCCACTCAGACATCTCAGCCTGGCCAAAAATCCATGGGTAAGCAAAAATGAGTACTGGCGATGGTTATGGCCAAAGCAAAACAATAGGCCCTGTTGCCAGGTGTCCACCAAGACAGTCAATCTGTGTATTTGTATCTGAGATTATGAGACTAATTTGAGGACTACCGTACTGCAAAAGTTCTACAAGACTAATTCTAACTCCCATATCTTCACTGCAAGCTTCTGCATGGGGAAGCTTTGCGACAGTGTCCTAACCATGGAGTTACAGTCAGTCTATTAATTGCTAGATTGCCCTAACACTGTTAGGTGTAACGCCGTCACGTACCCACACGAATTTCATGGCAACAAGCCGGTAACCACGTTGTTCAAAACGCTTGATGATTTCGCCAACGACACCCCGATGTACACCATCAGGCTTCACCATAATGAATGAACGTTCCGTCTGATCACCCATTATTATTCAGTTTTAAAGCTAATTAACAAAAATTTTGCCCTTTTACAACCACAAACAACAATAACTATAACTAGGACAGTACGAGCGCAAGAACTTCCGGGCCACTGCACTAAAATAGGGGGATCATCGATTGTGAAATAACACACACGCTAAACATTCAGCTGCCGCTAGACTAAATTCAGTGTACTACTTAATTTTTGTATTTGCACTGTTTTACGTAAAACGAATAAATAATATTTACATGGAAGTATTTAACAGTAAGTAAAGTTGAAAATGACGTACACCCCTACAGAATTGTAAACTATACAAGTACACGCTTCCAAGGTCAATGTAAATTTGACAGACAGTTAGTAAGTAACTGACGGACGAGTGACTGACGACTGACGAGGACGACACGGCCGTGAAACTGCACTGCATAGTGCCCATTGCAAAACAAACTTTTGAAACTACAATAACATATGATTTTCAAGAAAACTTTAAAATTAATTTCCTTTACTTTGGTTAAGTGTAACGTAGGCCCACTAGTTTCCATTAAGTATCGGTATGTGAACTTTTGAAGTCACTCATCATCATCATGGGGCAAGCCCCTGCTGGAGCGAAGAACTTTGCTGACAGTGTAATGGTAAAGGTTGGATTTTTAAATTGTGATTTGTGCTGTTTTATATCTACAACTACGATGTCACCCTTACACTGTATATAAACTGAACAGTTTTTTTTTACATAAATTTTATGAAATAGGCTTAGCATAGCATTTATTGAAAATTCAGAGTGTGCCAATGAAAACCTATAATAATAATAAAAATTTGACATACTGCTGTTAATGAGACTTAGTGACGTTTTTAGTTCTTTTTAATCACAGCATCTTAGTGTAGGCCCTATAGCATATGGATGCCTATTAACTGTAATATACAACAAACAGACAGTTATATTTTTAAAACCGGTTTATGACAAACAACTATACTTCCTTCATCAATCGCCTCACGTAACCTGCCAGTCATCCGAACGTTTACAGGGTCACTGTACATAGCGTGCATAGGCAATGGCTTCTATCCCTCCAAACCTGGAGACAAAATTGAACTCAAGTTCGCTCCCTTCTTTTAAGGGTGAAGATTGTCCACTGAAAAATAGGGGTGAAGAGTAAGAGTGAAGATCTACACCCTTAACAAAACAACCATCCCCTATTTTTCAATGGATGCAAGCTGTACCTGTCAGGTATAGAAATAGAAGTCCCTGTTCAAAGGCCTAAATTCTCTGAGGGCTATGTAATAAAATGAATTAAATGCACCAGAGAAGTAATAAGCCTAAGCGTGAGGATATGTACACTGTACAGGGTGGGCCATAAAAAACGTGGTACTTTACTTTTGTCCATATCTTCGCCAATTATTGACCAACTTTCAAAATTCTTTCACTGGCACACTCTGCAGACAATTTGCAATAACCTGATTATTACATATCCCACCACACGGTAAATGTGTCTTTACACTACCTTGTGAAACATAAAATGTAAAAAAAACGTAATGACAATAACCAACATTAAAGTAAATAAAAAAATCACTTCAGACCTACATTGCGATGAATGATCCGGATGACACTAGACTGTGTTAGACCCACACAGTTTAGTGTTATACAGATCATTCACTGCAATCTTGATATGAAGTGTTTTTTTTTCAATTGTACCAAATATTTGTAAGTTATTATTGTTATATATGCATATTTCATTCATACTTCACACAGTAGTGTAGAGACGCATTTATGGTGTGATGGGATATATAATAATCACATTATTGCAAATTGTCTGCAGAGTGTGGGAGTGAAAGAATTTTGAAAATCGGTCAATAATTGGCAAAGATATGGACAAAAGCACAGTGACACGTTTTTCATGCCACGGTGTATAAAGAGAACAACTCTTGCATCTGCATAGATATACAACATCACTTTGTTCAGCAACACCATGGCTCACCGATTTCAAGCACACTTTAATCATCTCTATAATACCGGTATCAATGACAACTGTAACTAGGCCTAGCCTACTAACTGGAAAAAGTAAACAATGCAACAAATACTTCATTAACGAAAATATCGAATAAACCTGAAAGAGACTGGAAAACAACAAAAGCACCTGTTAAATGCATAAAGTTAATAAATCATCACTGCCATGGTTAGTAGTTAGCAGCAGTGCAGAAAAAAATGTCATAATTTACTGATTAATTGTGCATCAAATACACATAAAAAACTGGGAAAAAATAAAAGCAGTTATTAAATACATCAGATCAATAAAGCACTATGACCATGATTAGTAGTAACCTACACTGTGTCCTAAAATTAGCAACACCCCTCGCTTTAAATGCCCCAAATTGCTTTGACGGTTTATGAATTTTAACGAAATATCGTACACTGCACTATCTTAACATTACTTACCATCACACCTATTTATGACATCTGCACCTTACCATGTATGCTCAGTGTAGCACCATAGTTTGTTTACACTAGGGTTACATTTGATAAATTCTTACTGACAGGGCAATCAATTAAGCAGCGGTGTACCCCCCTAAAATCAAAGGTGGCCACCATGAGCACAAACTTTAATAACTAGTTCAGAATGATGGTCTCCATACATGTTTCAAATTTTGTAAAAAAAAATCTGTTAGATATAAAAAAATATTAAACTAACTTATCTGTAGGGATGTCGCTAATTTTGGGACACAGTGTATTATCTCTTTCTCAATAATAATGTATTGAACGTAACCTTAACATAAGCAAACTCCGATGTTAGAATGACGTTACACTGAGCACACATGGTAAAGTGTGGACATCATAATGGGTGTGACCGTAAAGTAATGTTAAGATAGCGCAGTGTACGATATTTCGTTGAAATCCATGAACCACAAACTGAGTAAGGTGCGTCTGAAGCAAAGGGTGTCACTAATTTTGGAACATGGTGTATATATACACCTGACATTTCAGCAGTCGTGCAGTGGCACGGTGGCGTCGTGGATGAGTAAGGGGAAACCCTAACTTATGGGTTTTTATGGGATGTCAGAAAATCTTCCTCTTGTCCAAAACCATCTATTGGGGTCAAAAAACCTCCATTTTGGAGAAATTCGGCGCAAAATTGAATTTTGAGCACCCAAAATGTTCCCTATGTCAAAAATTTGCAGCTCTTTGTCAATATTTTACTGGAAATTTGCCACGTCTGTCAGGAATTTGCAAGTTTCTGCCCCAACTACTTTTTTACCTCATGCCGCCACTGAGTGGTAAATCGGTAATGTCATCATTTAATTACTATACTAACCAATAACCTGCCAACGGCACAGTTGGCCCAAAACCTGAGAGTAATGTAGCACTGTGCGTTAGCATGTATTGTGCGTTAGCATGCATAGGTTATCTATATATCACAAAATCGTTAACAAGCACCGGCTCCAATACAAACCTATGAAAAAATACTGAATACTTATGTTCACCGTGTGAACAGTATCAGCTAAAGCATCGCCACCAACAAGCACCAACTACATGCTACTTCTAACAAAGCTACAAAACACATATTAAAGAAACTAAGTTAAGCACCTGACACAAATACCGAATTTTATAAATTGTGGTTCCTACCACTATGCAGAATTCATTTTCCCAGACTTTTCAGGACAAAATAAATCATTTTCCCTGACTAATTTGTTGGCTTTCAATCGCTTGCAATCACACTAAAAACAAGAGTGGTGGAACAAATCTAAAAACTTGCGGAGGTACAAATAATCCGCAAGCGAAGCAAGCTAAAAACAATCTGAACTATTCAGTTCAAAATTTTTTTCTGCAACGTTTCAACTTTTGCAGCCCGGTACTTTTACATTCCCAGAATTCCCCTGACTGTAGGAACCATGCAAATTCAGTCAAACTGAATAATCAGAGCCATATATAGTCGGTGTTAAAGATCACAAGACGCGGTACGAAACAGTAATCAGTGTCCACTCCAGGTAATTTAAACATCCCACACCACTCGTCTGAAACTTCATCCGCTGAATGGTGAACACACAAAATCGCTTCATTTGCACTGGTAGCTTCCGATCTCACGACGAAGTTGCTCCACTTCCGGAATCCTCTGATACTTGCTTTTGTTGATGTCGTACAGCTGCAGCGCACGTACAATTACTATCAATTTCATCAAATTTATGCATTAACATACATTATATGCAACTATTTTATAATGGCACAAAAAATTTGGGTACGAACAAAAAATGATTTGAATCATGCGTCAAAATAGCACTGAATCCTGGGTCCATGCAGATACGAAACGTTTGCCATAGGAAAAAGACTACCACGCAAGTTACAAATAAATTCAGATGGCACAAAACATACACAAAATACAACCTAGATGTTTTTATTACCACATCAGTCACTTCGTCAGCTAGAGGGTCTGGCGGAGTGCATGAGCTTCCTCAGATGAAACTGAATTCGACACATTTAAAATATGGTGGCACTATTTTGGGTCAACCGTAATAAGCCACTAAGGCCCGTCGAGAGGGTGGGGGTAGAAGGATAAGCTACCCTAGGTCCCACGACGTTTGGGGGCCCCGCCGTCAACCAGAAATATAAAGTACGCCAGAATGTATCATTTTGAAAAGAAAAATTCAAAAAAATTTTCTTCCTGGAGTGAAAATGTTTGGGGGCCCCGCGAGAATGTTGCCTCAGGCCCCGCTGTGGCTCTCGACAAGCCTGAAGCCACTAGTCCAGTACTGGCCGATAACTACCTATGCATTGAACTGGCTAAACTACATCAGCATAAATATGCCCACTGCGGAGGCCAAGAGGCATGGCAAGTCAAGTCAGAAGCAGTGCACTTCATCGAACGGTAAAAGTGTATATTTATGGCAAAAATGTGAGGGTTTTGAGATGGAGGAGAAAGGTGTGCCCCTGTACCCACCTGTGTTGCATCGTCAAACAATCGAAGGCCATTTTGCTAGTGAACACGGGCCTACAATTAATTAGCAGAACACCTAAAATCACACTAATAACAAACAGTGGCAGCGTACATAATTTATCTGAGAAAAAAAGAGCCAAAAGGTATTCAAAACATTAACCACCCACCTTCTGCGGTTTCTCAGGGTTAACTTCTTCCCACGGCACAATCCCAGATTTCTTGCTTACTCTGCAACAAACATGCATACACTTGAATCAAACCTTCTGCAACTTATATGAGCCAATTATCAATGTTATCCTTTCTTCTGCACCATGTACATGTAACAGTAACTATACAAAGTTTGCTAAACCACACATATACATAGATTGACTAGTTTGTAACCGATTTTTTTCCGATCTTTTCAAGAAAAACAGGTTAGACAATACCAACAGTGACTTGAATACATCATGCAATAAGGTAACGATAGAAGATGCTGAAACAATATTCGAGGTTATTCAAGGCTGAAACAAGCACAACTGAGAAAGTTTAATCAACAGCATATGAACAAAGTGTACACAGATAAAGCGACAATTGAAACACTAGAGTTTTTTGCGTGAAAGCAGCTACTGCAGCAATTCTCTCTGTCCATCTGTCACATGGGCCGTAAAGATTCCATAAATTCAAAGGGGGTCACCCCGAACGAGGGTGCTAAATGAGAGGTGGAGGGCAAAATTTGCGATTTTTGGCCAATAAGTCGCTGTATCTCAGTAATGGTGCGACATAGGGCCTAGCTTACTATTAATCACTAATAGGAAGTCGTACACTGGCTCTCAATTGGGGCCCAATTCAATGACCTTGAATGCCAAAATAGAGGGTTTTATGGATTTTTTTGGCAATTTCGGGCCGTGAGACACATTGCAAGAGTGAATTGCACCAAAACCAATCGAGATAGACATGGACAAGCTGCATATGAAATTTTCAGCATTGAACGTAGATTTTGACAGTCCAAGTCTCGATTTTCTAGGTTCAAGAAAACCTGCGCATGAGGGCATCAAAGAGTGGTACCCCCGTAAAAGTCGTGACGAAATGGCTCGAGATAGACTGACAGCTTGCGAACAGGAACTGCTATAGGCTTTCGCGCGTCCTGTGAGCATTAGCTCAAATTTCTTGTTTTATCTAAGTGACAAAGTTTTTACGTGCAAAAGCAGCTACTGCTTTCAGTGCATCTTAGCCATCACAATACTGTCTGTCCATCTGTCACATGGGTGGATCAGTCAAAAACGGTCCAAGCTAGGATTACGAAATCTTTACCGTCGGCTACCTGGAAGACTCAAGCTTCAGAAACCGTAAAGCTTTTTCATAAATTCGAAGGCGGTCCCCCCCAAACGAGGAGGCTAAATGAGAGGGGATGGAAAAAATCTGCGAGTTTTAGCCAATAAGTCGCTGTATCTCAATAACGATGCGAGATAGAACCTAGGTTACTATTAATCACTAATAGGAAGTCGTAAACTAGATTTCGATTGCCACCTAGATCAATGACCTTGGATGACCTTGAACATCAAAATAGGGTTTTTATGGATTTTTTGGCGATTTTGAGCTGTGACACAAGTCTATATCATTCACAAGATGGTACCACGCAACTATTGTTATGCGATCCAGATAGAGAATTTGGTATTTGTATATTAACTTGTCGTGAATACCCCAATTTTCAGCTAAACTACCGAACAGGAACTGCTATAGGCCTATGCATAATGCCCATTCACTACTTGAATCAGATTAATCTAATTCAGTCTAATCACAAAGGTCACGAAGATACAATACCTGACATCTGGTTTCTGTACCAAGGAATAGGCACTGTACACAGTGGCCAGAACACAGCCCAAGCCGACCATGCCCAGCAGTGGCCACAGCTATACACACACATACCGTACATTGATCAATGCATGTCATTGGCAATCCATCCTACACAGAGGGTGGCCTGCACTGGTCTCCTCCAGAATGTGTTTTACAAAAGCACCATGATGTGGCATTCTGCCTTCAAAGCTTTACTGTTTTGTAAAATTTTTTGCTTACTTGTACGTTTTCTTCTGCCTGTGCCTAGTGACGCCATTGCTGAGGTCATTGGCATTTTGTCAATGTTTTTCAAAAGGGTGAAAAACATCCAAAATTTGGTGCGGTTTCGGACAACTTTAGACTTTGATTGCAAATATCTATGAAAGAGATCAAGATATCAAAAATCGAATAGCAAATGAACAATGGCAATTGCGTTGGATGAAAAATTGATGAACTGTTTGGTACACTAACAACAGATTTTACACAGCTAATGTTTACCCACCCTAAGTCAACACTGCGCGTTCTGCATGTGGCGTGCTAATGCTTTTGAGTTTGAGCCACAAAACTTTGCTACGTGGGAAATTTTAACCCCTTATATTTTCACCCAATCGAACTTATGGTGCTGGGCAGACTCACACTGGACTCTGCCCGAAATTTATATTTATTTCTATGGTACTCATAGTCATAGCGAGCGGACTAAACTGCTGCATTACAGACGTCTCTCTTCAGTCTAATTCTGAGTTCAGATGCAATAATAATAATAATAATAATAAGTGAACATTTATATTGTGCACTATCATTTCAAAGAAATCTCTAGTGTGCTGAATGCGTTATCAGTACAGCTGAAACAAAAATGATTTAAGGAAATGTTTAAAAGAGTAAATATATTGTAATATAAATATAATATAATATAAATAAATTAGTCCATGGGGTAAACTCCTGTATGCTGGTCGTTCAGTCACGTGACACCAAAACTAGGCCAAATATCATAAATGTGGGTCCCAAAAATTTAGAAAGTTTAAGAATCACTAGTTAGCCTATTTGCAACCTCATACTGCGAATGTCAGAGAATACACTTTATACTATGAAAATGGACAAACAACATCACAATCTTCTACTTTAAATACTCTGAAAAATGACTGACTAACTATGACCTTGAATCAGGTCATGTGGCATACCATAGACGCGTTTTGCACTTCTTTCTCTGAGATTCTCACTTCTACAGCTCAGTAGTTCTCAATAGTTCTCACAAAAAGTGTGAAACGCTCAAGTAAGAATTCTACGAGAATTCTAACATAGAATTCTACACTAGCCAATTTGATGTAACTCACAAGCAAGTGGGCGGAACTAGCATAACATAGCAAAGGAACATCTTGCTCACTATTTCTCAGAGAAGCTCAGAGAAAAGAAAGTGCGAAACGTGCCTCATATCATATGAATCACTCGCCTCTACCTACATACCAAATTTCATTTGAATCACAGCACTCTGTCGTGGATGTATAAATGTATGCAAAAAAGAAAGACCAAAAGGTTAGGTTGAGTCAGTTGAGTTGACCTAACAACAGGGTTGTTAACAATACTTGTGAAAAGTATTGGCAATACCAATATTAATACTTTGGCCAAAAACTATTGCCAATACCAATACCGATATTGTTGCAGAAAAGTATTGACAATACCAATAGTCCAATACCAATACTTTTACAGGCAATACTTTTTTTTACTTATTCAGCAATTACAGGAGAGGAGGCCCAGCTGGCTGCGCTTTTTTTCCTTCGTCGGTGGGTTAGATTTTGCATGCCACATATTTTCCACCTCAAGTTAACCAAAGGCGCGGGACTCTAGAACAAAAGACAGCAAAGTGGTCTCATTTTTTTCGCTTGCCACGCTTGCTATAAGACTAAGTTCAGTTGTTGTCTAAATAAGAAATGCTACCCATAGGCAGTGAGACCCATACATAGTGGTAAACACTTTACCACTATGACACCCATACAACTAACGGATGCCCTTTGATTGTCAAGCGACAAAAGGCTGAAAGTTTTTTCTGACTAGGCGCTCTAAACTAGGACCCCACTGGGGCCGGGGGGCTCCACTGCCAGACCCCTGCTATAGGTTTGCGTTCGCCCACCTCTTTATGAAATTCGTGAATCCGCCTCGGGTAATGTTATGTTTAGTCGCTTGCTGATGCAGTGATTTAGTAAATTTAGTTGTCACCATGAATTAAGTACAGATCTTAACGAGACTCATGAGAATCAAGACTGGAGAAAAATCTCTATCTCTATTTCTTGCCTTAGAAAATTGAACAGTTTAAATAGGACGCAATAAACAACTTCTAGGGCTATAGTGCTATAGTCAGTGAGTCGTGGTCGACAGTTGACGGCAGTAATTATACTAATTACGTTGCGTGAGGAAGGGGGTGGGCTATCACCCACAGAGCAAAAGCGCGGAGTGTCAGCTAAACTGTAGCTCACGGTCGGGTTTTAAAGCAAACGGGTCTGTAAGTTGTAAGAGTCTTGACACCTGTTCTTCCATCTGCGCAGCAGACGAACCCCAGCACGTGTGTCCATCGCATGTAGTTTAGGGCCTACGTCTCCCTGCATGGTGCACCGAGGCCTAACTGCGTGCGTTCGGGTAGACACCCGTGATGTTGTGCCTCGGGCGTTGTTGTGCAGCAGCCGCAGCGGCGTTTCTTACTGACAAAAGTATTGGTATCGAATATTGCCAAAAAATAGCTGAAAAAGTATCGCCGATTCCCATTTCGATACTACGGACGAAAAGTATCGGCGATAGTCATGCCAATACTCCAAAAGTATCACCAATAGTATTGGTAGCGATACCAATACTGCGATATTAACAACCCTGCCTAACAATAGCAATTAGATGACTCAAATAGGCTACCGTACTCATGCACAGTAGATCAATCAGTAAAGAGCAGGCCTGCTCATTAACACACATGATACAGTAATGCAGCTGCCTACGAGCATGAGCACTAGACAAAATTCATGGCATTCCTTACATCGTACTTGGTCTTCAGAATATGTGCACTGATAATCTTCTGTGTCGGCTGTTTCGCAGCACCAGCACTTTCCATGACTCAGCTGTTGTGGATTCCTTTCAACTGCAAACTAACACACTGCAATACGATACATTCACAATGTAAAGAACAAAAAGATATCACAATCTCGGCACTCCTCCGAATACCGGTTCCAAATTATCCCTATCTTCTAGATAGACACTCAGGGGGCTCTGGTAAAAAGCAGATCAGTGGATGTGCAAATATGCAGCTGTTATGCTAGCCTTGTTATACACGGCTCAGATTTCAGATATGAATGCAGCTTATAACTAGGCTACTGTTACGCCCACTTTTTACCCAGGCAATCACTGGCATTATGACAACAAAAATCAATAGTAAACAGTCAAACTAAGACAAATATCGCAAAAAATTAAATTATCTACATACGCATACACGCTAAGATAATACTAATTAACAAAAATTCACAGAGGCACAATGTAACTACCGCTACAGCAATACAGACTGCCTTGTACGCCATATCCGGCCAGTAAACGGAGTGGCCTACTGTTTTACTGAGCCACTAGGCTATGTTCGGTGAGCAAAATGTCAGTAAAACAACGAAAAAGCAGCAGTCTAACCTTCTTGTATCGGTGAAGGTAGCTGATTCGACAACGAAACGTTCGTATTATCGCAAACAAACAAGCTTCGAACACACACGTCAATTGAAAGTCACCTACAGCGGTCGTACCACTTTTATTGAGCCCGCCGCCATAAACAAGGCCATAAATCGAGGTCGTGAGGCCAAACAGCAGCAATGCTGTGTTTCTCGTCAAACACAGCAATAGGCCTACACGAAATAAACATGATCACCTATCCCTACTGCCAGTGTCCACAGACCACAGTCACTACTATAAGCAGGCCACTGTTAAACCAAGTAGGCCTAAATTATTTCGATTTTTATGCTTTATCTATCGATTCATGTATTTTTGGTATAAAAATTTAAAATATAGACTCACTCGTGGCGCAGACCCGTGTGGAAGAGGTGATCTTGGGAGAGGGTCTGAACCCCCGTGATGTCCAAAAGTCCACAAATTTTGTTGCACTTCTTTTCTTTTGCCACTCAATTATCCTTTTCTATCCAAACACGGCAATGGTCGTTTTTTACTTCAGTTTGTTAATGTGTTGTCTTTGCAACAATTCTGTTCTCTTAGTTTGGTCTGGCTTTCATTTTCATCATCATTTTTTATGCGCGAGAGCTAGCATAGCGCGTATTAGCTATGGTAATTCATTCTGTCTGTCTGTCTGTCCTGGTGTCACTACCTGGTACCGTTTCAAGACCACGTGATATATAAGAGACTTCGGGTTTTCACCAGGTATGATAGCTTTATATGTCTCTAGTATTTCGTGACAAAATTTCATGCCGCTGGGTGAGGAAGGTTCCCCCGAATTAACGAGGAGGAGAAAGAGGAGCAAACGCAAGCCTGACACGTACGTAATATAGACTCGGCGTAAGCGCAGCTCTACTGCGTTCGCATGTTGGCGCCACGCAACTAATTCGTTATATGCGATCGTTGATAGATAATACATGACAGTAAATAAAATGTCGAACAGTCGAACTTCATCGATTTCGAACATCTGCAAACCGTTTTACTGTCCATAGCCTATGCTAGCTAGAATCAAGACTTTCTCCTCAATCGCCAGTAGATATCTCGACGACAGAATTATAAATAAGACACAAAACTTCTTGCCGTAGACCTACGTGACGCAAGTAGGCCTAATCGCTAAAAAGACGATATTTTGCCGCCATTGGCTTGCCTAGCGTGAAAATGGTTGCAGATAAGCACAGACATGCTGCTTATCATAACAAGCACTGGCGACAAGCTTCTTAAGAATGTTAACATCGATGACCTTGAATGACCTTGAACACCCAAAATATGGGTTTTTAGTGATTTTCGGCTGCAGAAAAGTGAATTGCGACGAGATGCATGGAGATAGACCAAGATTATCTGCGAACAGGAACTGCTATAAGCTCTCGCGCGTCTCATGAGCATTAGCTCAGATTTCTTGTCTGTCATGCGATGATGCGTAGTGACTAGATCTGTCGAAGCGTTAATTTTTTTAAATGCATTAACGCACCGTGTTAATGTTTTAACGCATTAATTAACGCGTTATTAACACACAGTTTAGTCCCGCCGAGAGGGGGAGTATATGAAGTACACTGTAAGTTACCCCGGACCCCGCGACGTTTGGGGAGCCACGCCTGTAGAATAAAGAAAGTTAGAAACACATTTTAAACGTATAATCAATAATAACTGCCGTCATAGCTAGCATAGAAATCTATTAGCTTGTCGTCGAAATAATTGTTTATTTACAGTAGTGATGGAACGGCAACTAGGCCTTACAGTTTAGTTACTTGAATTCATTGGATTGTCGCAATTTAACGGAATATTGAAACTTTTTGCTTCACGGAATTTAGTAAATTAACATAAATTATGTATGTGCGTTAATTTTTTAACGCGCGTAAATTTATTAACGCATTAATGCTCTAGTAGTGGGTGGCCCAAAAATAAAATGCGCTCCAGTTTAAGGACTGACAGAGGCCTATACCCTCGGAACCCGCTACCAGGTCGGGAAGGTAGCGATCCCCTCCGAATCCTCCCATAACATGACATCAAGACCCCTTCGAACATGAGCTGCTTGTCATATAATTGTATAGGGTGGACCGCGAACATCTTGGACAAATAGTGTGTCAGGAAATGTAGGCTAATAAGCAACAGCTTTTTTCTTACTTTTATAGGCAAACAGAAAATAACTTTGATATTTATTATTAACCTAAAAATTTATAATAAATTTTTTAACATGCATGATGCTTATAATACAAATATTAGCCCATGTAAATTCAATCTATAGTCAATACTATATAGACCTATCTTTCTATAAACTATTTTGTTCGCTCTCCACTTTTATGCCGAACTGTTGATATCGCAGATACCGTACGTAGGCCTAAATCATTGTGGCCTAAATATACACAAACACTTCCCGGACCGCTGTGTTCCAGTAAACAGTCAGTCATTCAGTCACTGCGGTACGGCGACTATGTGGGCTAATCGATCAGAGGTAAACAGTGTACCGTCCGCTTTTTTCCTGCAGCGTAAGCTTACGTCACGGAGCTAGCTATAAATGGCCACCCACGATATGTGCGGCAGCGTTTTTTTGCCAGCTGACTGGCTGCATACTATACCAGTCACTCGCTCAGTAGGCCAGGCCTCTACATCAGGGAATTGCGTACTTATTCCTGCTCTAGTGCTCTATATGTACTCTCTAGGCCTAGTGAGTGGTGTGCCTTCGTTCATAGAACTGTAGGGCTTAAATGGATACTGAAGCTGGCAAAATAGCATCGCTCACTCTTTTTTTCTATCAGCATAACAACAGATTTGTGATTTACCGCGATACTGCCTCTTTCAGGCGTGGGGGCCAACGATTCGTCTGCGTGCTGAAATAGCTAAGTAACGTCTAATTTGGCACAAAAACTGCTCTATTTCCGTAGGTTTCGAAAATTCGTAATGTATTCAGTTAGGCCTATATTTTTTTATAATTGCATACTTTGTTGAAAGACATCGCCGCCACCGGAACACTGTCGGATCCAAAAGGGGGTGGCGAAGAGGGCGTGGAGCAAAAATATATTTTTAAAAACACTGAAATATTTAAGCGGAAATTCTGCACATGTATAATTGCCAGAACGCTTTTAGCTTCAGCGGCAGAAATATATGGCCTATCCACTGCAAGCCTGGCTTATAGGACCGTGGTTGGCCTATATATTATTCATCACTAATAAAAGTCGTGTACGCATTTTCGATTGGTGCCAAAATCATCGACCTTGAATGACCTTGAACGGCCGTTAGGCACTTTAATATAAAAATTGCGCGTCTTTCGAAGTTCGGCACGGAAATTTGTAAGAAGACAAATCGTACTATCAGCGGCAAAATGTAGCCAGGAACTCTACTATCAAAAATACATGATGTTTCATAGCCTACTGGTATTCATCGGGTTCTCTGACGTGCCACTTGCCAATTAGTGTTGCTGAAAACGTCAGACGCAGAAAAGGCAATTCTTCAAGATTAAGAGTAGCCAGTGGCATGGAACGAAAGCAGTGAAAGCACGAGCTGCCATTCTGTGTTCTAAGCTGTAAATGAGCTTCTCGTTATTTTTATTTAAATGGGTTTCAACTCTGAAATGTGAAACGACCAGTAACAGTGACGGGCGCAGGCCGATACTCCCAAGTAGGATGCAGAATGCTGACCGAGAGAAGAGAGAAGCTAAACATTAACGACAAGTGGCCTTATAGCAGCTGTTCGGCGAAGCCTCGCTGCAACATTAGGGTGACCCAATTGAGCTGTGGGCTGGACGTCGGCGTGATTTATGGTTTTCAAGGGCGTGGCTTCGTGTGCCTTGGCCATTGCCTTGGCCTGGCCTGGTTGGTATGCCAAGGACAGGACGCGGCGCCGGCTTAGCGTAGCTTAGCTGGAACTAGAAAGCGGACCGCCGGATGATTTGTAAAAAAATCAATCACGGATTATATAGGCCACGACGTACGGACGTAGCCCACGGTTCGCCATTATCCACTGTAATAATTATAGGCTATTTAGGCCCCTAGCCTATTTTATGCGAGTATCCCACACATTCGACTGTCGACAGCACATCACCATCACCGGTATGTCAGTATACGCTGCGTGGGTGGTCCATCCGTCCAAACAACTGAAGCCAGCAAATTAACGTTTCATATAAATCCAGAGCAAATATATTAACCGATTTTCAAAAGTCGGTTTCACTCTATCGTCATCGACACACACCGCAGCAAATTTATTTGCGATAGACTGATCATTAAAAATCACGCCTATACCGCAATTCCTAGGCCTAGGTTGCTATTGATCATTGATAGGAAGTCGCATATTGGCTTTCAAATGACGTGAAAATCATCGACCTTGGATGACCTTGAAGGCCACTGACAATCAGTATGGTCGGCTATGTTAGCGACAGCTGGGCTTCTTGTTTTTGAAAGATATAAGCCTACAGAAACAGCCCGTGTCAGTTTGTCAATTTATACCATAATCATGATCATCATCATTCATCATCATTTTATTTGACTCAGGCAGCATGGCCCATAAAACACAAGAACACATACACAAAACACAGAAACGCTAAGCTAAAAAGGGAAAAAAGAAAATGAAGAAAAGAAGCGTCTAACCGGCTACACAACAGCTACACAACAGAAAAAGTCAGTCAATGTCCACAGTAATAAAGTATTGCACCAATGAATTCTGGCTGGTGTGCC
>Ga0209367_1000993_pt1 | contig 32793 bp, 15 predicted proteins | sample WorMetLIZISLAND2_FD_187412 | JGI IMG/M metagenome (GOLD analysis project Ga0209367, IMG submission 187412) | Marine gutless worms symbiont microbial communities from Max Planck institute for Marine Microbiology, Germany - Olavius geniculatus... ... | reverse complement strand
TTCACGGCCGTGACATTTTCCGTGAAATTGACCTCCTTCCGTGAAAAACGCTGATTTCCGTGAAATCCGTGATTTTTCGTGAATTTTAGCGCTTTTAGTTTAATTTATGACAATTCCAGAGTTTTACCAGCAGCTTTTGTACGGATGTTGCTGTTTGCCACGTGTCGCACTGTAGCACTAACTAGTTGACATTGGCTGTCTTGAGTCTTGACTTAGTGAAGTAAATATTCGTTGTTCTGAAATTGTTTCGTTTGCATTAGCGCAGCACCTCGAAATAACGTCTGCGTGGCCCGTGAATTTCCGAAACTTTCCGTGAATTTTCCGTGAAATTTGACACATTTTAAAAATTCTGCTGTGAAATCGTGCATTTTTTCCCCTGAATTCGGTTGGTCTCTAGCCATAATGACAGACAGTGACGACAACGACAATGCTAACAGTAAGAAGAAATTAAGAGTTCGGGCGCACACGTTCAATCATTTTGACTGATTTAAGTCAAAGGTCATTAACTACATTGGACACCAGGCCAAAGGTCAAGGCCAAGGTCAAAAACTAGACCTAGTTAAAACTGACTGATTATGCGCCCGAACTCTCAATTTCCTGGCACTGCTGATGACACTAGTGATTTACTTCAGCTCGCAGTGACGTGACTAGGCAGTCGTCGACGCCGCTCTCAACCATGTTGAGATCCTCCACGGCGATCACATCATCACGGTCCTCATTATCATCAGTACTCGACGTCGCCAGGCTTTGCGCGTCGTCTGCCTGCATCCTGTCATCAGGTCGCGACCGATCAGACCCTTGCCTCGCCGCCTGCTGTGTCATCAACATTATTATTTCATTATGATACGATACGATATAGAATTTGCATTTGAAAAAAGACAGACAAGCCGTCGGTTTAACCTACCATATCAACTAAAAAACTAAATTGTTATAAATAAAAATAAAATGAAAAAAATTGAAATAAAAGTACAGTTAGGCCTATAGCGTAAAAATCAAGAATTCAATCATCTTCCTCACCATCATCTTCGTTTCAATAGCTGAAGTTGACAAGTGTATCGTCTCTAAGTTCAATGATCTGTGCACTCCTTTGACTCAAAGTATTCACTGAACACATCGCATCGATATTACGGTACGGATTTGGCTGACTTCACCTATCACTTCAAGGAAACACGGCCCGAGCCAAGCGAGTGACTCTGTAAGCCTTCCGGCATAGTGAGGATGACAGGAGTGCGAAGGAAGGTTTGTTCCACGACAGACCAACCTATCCCATGCTCCTGGAAACCCCCATCAGATGTAACTGCCAATCCGACTGCAGAAGCCTCAGGTGTATGTGCAAGAAGTATGACATTGAATCCGTGTGAAAACTGCAGCGGATCTGGGTGCACAAACGTGATGCGGATGACTTGTAAATACGAAAAAAGATGACGGCGGTTCCGCAATGTGACTGAAAATGGCATTTTCAGCAGTTTCAAACTTTGATGATTTTCAAAACATTCCTTCCGTAGGATTCCTTAAGACTTTTTATAGATTAGAATGAATATATTAAATATATTCTTTTTCTCTGCATATCGGCTCATCTGACAATCTTACTACTTTTAAAGCCCGTCTCAAATCTTACCTTTTCGCTTCTGCTTATCACGTTTAGTCACCTATAGGCCAGCGCCTCGGATTCGATTTTCGATTACTGGCGCTAAATATGTTGATTGATTAAATGATTATTGAGAAACCCAGAACAGGAGAGACACTAAACACTGTTGCAATTCGTTTGAGATTGATTCGCCATATTTGGTAAAATGTCTGTACTATATACCGTGTGTAGCAGTGGCGTGAATGTAGGCTGGTAGACTGTAGGCTGATGTGTTCCTCGGTATTCGGTCTGATCCCCGCTGAGTCCACCAGACATCGAGGTCGAGGACTGGACTGACGTGAAGGTCCGTGTTGGTTTATGGTGGGCCAGGTCTGTCGATGTTACGTCAGCAGTTCCACCGCTCAACCTTGTCTCTGATGATGTTGCTGACTGCTGACTAATAAGCTTACTGCAAGCTGCTGTCGATGCGTTTTCCTCCTCAGCTGCGTCTATTGCCTGCACCAGCATCATCATCTCTATCATCTAATGCCTTCTAATAATGAACGAATGAATGACCGTTTATTTGTGTTGCAGCCAAATGGCTGGATTACGTCAATACACATACGATGCAAAATAATACAAATATCACACAAAATCTCATAAACTGTCAGGTAAAAATGCAGTTGACGATCGCCTCGATAAAATGTTATTAAGGCCTACTGATAAATATTTATTAAAAACGGAATGAAAGATTTTCTAAACTTTAGGTAATACAAGATAGTCAAGCATTCACTGTCTGCGGGCCACGCCTGGTTGGCGTAATTTCTGTTCTACTAAGTTGTCGTTTTTCATCAACCTAAAAATTTTAGTTCACTTTTTCTTGAGAAGAAGAGTAGTAATTTTCGTTTTAAATCTCGTCCTAATGGCAAACATTTCTCTGTTCGTTGCCTGTTGCCGTATCAATAAAACTGACAAACACACAGACAGACGGACGCACAAAAGTGAACGCTTAATCCGCGCCGTTGACGACGTTCATTGCGGTGTACGGACAAAAGATCACCGGACAAAAAAAAACAAACCATTAAGGTGGTTTTTCCACTAAGTTTTTGTTACAAAATAAGTGTATATCTTCTTGAAAATACAATTGACATTTTTGTTATTTTTTTATTATGCCGCTGTTAAACATTTTTCTGTGCTCAGTGGAGCGAGTCTTAATGAAAAGATGCTGCTCTGTCGTCGCGAGATCAGCGTCGTACGCAATTTGAGTCCCCGTCCCAGATACAGACTGAGATAAGATTCTTGCACAAAAGTCGTCGAAATTGCATTCATAGTTTGGCGACTTCAATGAACACTCAGTCTGGTGATTTTTTTGTCGAGAATTCGTTCTCGTTTTCTCGTTAGTAATTTTTTTCGCAATTTTTGGATGCAGCAGACATTTCAACACTGAATTGCGACGAAATGGCTGGAGATAGACCAAGACAACCTGCATATGAAATTTTCAGCATTAAACTTAGATTTTAAGGAGGGATAACACTGGCGGTCTAGACGACGGCCGTCGAACGACCGTCAAAAACACCAACCGTTCGGACGTCCCGCTGTCTGGACGGCCGTTCGACGTCCGTTGTCCAGACCGCCAGTGTGACGCCTCCTTTAGCAGTCCAAGTCCTGACCCCCTGGGTTCAAGGAAACCGTCGCAGACGGGCGTCAAATACGGCTACCCCTTAAAAAGTGGTTATTTTATCGCAATTATCTCGTGTAGCGTAAAAACGGTTGCAGACAAGTACAGACATGCTGCTTATCAAATAATAAAGCAATAGTGACAAGTTTTTTTACTGGTGCCAACGTCGATGACCTTGAATGACCTTGAACCGCTAAAATAGAGGTTTGTAATGATTTTTTGTGATTTCCGGCTGCGAACACACATTTTAAGAATGAATTGCGCTGAAATGGCTTGAGATGGACCTGGACATCCTGCGTATGACATTTTTAGCATAGAACGTACATTTTAAAAAAATCTAAGTTTTGATCTCTTAAATTCAAGGAGTCTTCCGTACGGAGGCCTCAAATTTAAGCACTCTTTCAAAATGCCTTAATCTTATTTCTGTATGCCTACACTGATTGCCAAAGTGGCAGGACGCTGCTATTGTGCGTCACGTGAGCTTTGCTCAAATTACTTGTTCTAAGTTCGTTCGGGACCTGTTGGTGGATCAGTCTGGCGGCGGGCCGTGAACGACGACTGAACGACTTGATCTCACAGACGGCGTCTGACATGACGTCAGCGCGCGGGTTGCTGCAGCAGCTGGCACTCTGTTGCCGACCGTCAACCGACACGCTCTGGTCCGCTGATGTCGTAGTCAGGGTGATGTCTTTGAGACAGTCGCTGACGGCGCGAACCCAACTCGTTCTTATACCGGACGTCATCGCCAGCAGAGATACACTGTGCGAGTCAGGCTCACTGCCCCCGCTCTGACACAGACACGCAGACAGACATTGCATACAGCTCCAAGTTTGCATTTCACTGGTGCTCTAATACTGAGGCGCCGCAGACTTTTCTAAGTTAATTCATAAAGCGCGCACTGTCGTCGACAGAACGGTTCGATCGTCGAATCTGAGGCACAATTAAAACTGCCACAGCAAAGCAACAGCCTCTTCTAAGCATGTGGCCCATTCAATACGCGTCTGTTCTGCTATTGATAGGCACAAGCTTACTTGGTAATTACGATTTAGCCTAAATCGCTATCTATCGATAGCTTCTGTTTAAGAAAATAAGAAGTTTACGTCAATCTACTAAATAAAAAGGCACGCGGGAAAATATTCTGAAATACGGTTCATGTTAACATAACAGCTGGCGGTTGAATTTTCGGGCCAAATTAATCAGGGTGTAAATATATAATCAAATTTAACTACTTACGGCAATTTGAAATGCGAAACTGTTGCCGTTAGCGAGATGCAGCGGCTGTACGGTCGTCGCAGGGGTCAATGCGATGTTTAGTAACAGGTTGTCATCGTCGGCCGTAGGCTTCGGGTCACGACTGCAGAGGAACGCCTTTGACGTCAATATACACCAGCATCTCTGCCAACTCTGTAGACAGACAGACAGACAGATGCAGATAAAAACAGCAAAGCCTATATATCGCAATCGACCAACATCATAAAAACACAAGATCTCGAAACAGTCTGTGAATTTACATAACAATGTGAACGCACCTGCGTATCATAAATTACATATACATGTATACAGCACACGGCCCGTCTGGATTATCAGTCTTCATTAACTTCCGTATGCGTAGGCTTATAGTTTGTTCATAAACAGGCCTATTTGGAACTCTCTTTCTTTTGACATCCGCAATAGCTGTTCAATAGATTCCTTCCGTCGTAAACTCAAAACATTCTATTTTTCAACGTCTAGCCATGTTTAGTGGCTCACCTCACTCCTTACCTCAGCGCTTCAGATTCAGTGAGTTTCTCGCTGACATTGTGCGCTTTATAAATTAAATTTACTTACTTACTAAAACTACCTATATTTCCCTTTACACGATCCTACTTCGGACGTGCTCTATCGAGTTCTCTCAATCTCCATCCACATAAATCGTTTATAAATCACTACGAATAAAAACTTGCAAGACAATGTTAGAAAGCACTGAAATCCGGGCTGAAATTGCAAGTTTTAAGCAGATCCGTTAAGTCGAACGAGTTCGAATCGACGTCTTCATGAGTCTTGGAGCATTACGGTGCAAAGCTAACGTATAGGCGAGAACCGTTTTATTCAGAACGAATGCAATTTTGCTTCTTAAAGAAAAAAAGCGTATTTCTGGTTGCCAACTGGTTAAAGAAATACAAAAAATATGTCGGTGCCGAGTGCCGACATGATCTGCGGAGTGCGGCCGTCCGTCCATTTACCAAGCATCTCAGCCGCTGACAGTAAAAGAAGTATCCGCACAAGCGTTAGGCCTAGTTTCCAGTCGGCGCCTCAACCGCCTGGCATGTGATGTTACATGTGATACACCAAATACGTGGCAACAGTTAAGGCTTTTGTCTTGTTGACGTCGGGCGATTTGACATCTGATCTTTCAAACTGAAAATTGGCTCATCGTGTTTAGGTTACTCTGCCCAAAGAGCGCTCAAGATAATTTTGGTTTTTCTACTTTTTTGGCTTTCGAGCTAGGACGGTACAGAAGAACAGAAGAACGGACGGACAGACGGACAAGCAATACGTGTAATGCGGCCTAACATAGGTGCACCGTGCACTCACCCTGTCTGGTGAGAGGCGAAGTAACCACCCACGCTTGACGTACGTTCTGTTCAGCTGATCATGAGCACAAACAGGCAGAAACAAACACAGCGATCAAAGCAGAAAATCGACAACAGATGTGACAGCATGGTTGGTCTAACACGCGACAGAGAAGTTTCACGATATTGCGCTAGGCTCTACATAAATTTAATTGTAACGTCACTGGCATTTATAGTTGACAATGACTGACTTGATAATATAAAAAAATCCTAACGTGGGCCATCGTACGTCGGTTTACATAAACGCATAAACATCAATGTGTCATAGCCTTGATGCTCTGGACGCGCATGGCTTCAGTTGTAAAAAAATAAAAACGTAGGCCCTAATAAGGTTTCTGGACGTTTACATAAGTTCCGACGTCGTAAGAATACCAGAAGATATCATCGGCGGAGAAACTTATCAGCAGTCCTGAGATGTTAACAAGGTCATAGAATACAAGGCCTAGGTTACACAACATTCAATGGCAATGTCTAACAACAACACGGTTTCGCTCGCGTTTTGGCGTCATTAATGAACTATTGCTATATTATTTAAAATGCATAACAGGAAACAGGCAAAACTACCACAGAGTAGAGGAGGGATTATCAAATCCCCATAAAAATCTAATTGTTTTGATATTACGTAAGTACGTAACTAAATAAGTAAGGGAATGTTGCAAGTACGTAGCGCATAACGTTTCATGTGCATGGTTTAGTAAAAACAAGCGACATCATTTTTGGAATGTTTGCTTATATACGTACAAGTAATGACATTCCTGCGAATAGAAAGACCCGACTAAAATTACAATTAATATTACGTTTTTAAACGTTCGATTGAATCATGCAGTCATAGTACATACAGACTGCTCGGTATGCGTTGAGGCGCATGTTGCCAGTGACGAAAAATCATTCTCATCGTGCGACTGCGATATCTGTGCGACAAGCAGAAATATTGTGCGGTGTTTTATTTTGCACGTAATCACGCCTAGAAACACTAACGCAAGTGTTTCATGCTAAAACAGTTTCAACGAAAAAAAGCCTAGCTGTCCCTAAGAAAGACGTGCTACAGCCTATACAGTTCCTGTTGCAGTACATAGTACATACGGGTTAGGCTGTCCAAGGTCGATGATCTTCATCTGCTCTGAAAGGGCATTGTGATTTCCTGTTAGTAATCAATAGCAACCTTGGCCCGGCCTACATCGCACCATTTAGCCACAATGCGTGACAGACGACAGACGACAACCGTAACATAGACGCCTACGGCAGCATAGCTGTAGCGCGTCAAAAATGTTATACCGTATTTTAGCACGACAGTATACGGTTTGACGATGAGGTGTCACACGCAAATTTACTGTACATACAAAACATTTGCACAATATTTTAGCTGCCGAAACGGCTGTACCTGTATATGATGACCCTTTGATGCTACAGCCTAACTATTAAGGCCGTGGATACATGTGAGCACGGCTTTGTCCAGACAGTAGCATCAAAGAGTAGGTCCTAATCAAATACAACCATTTCTGCTACTCGCCATACATTAACAGCATTCTCGCTGACGTTTGCATTTATAAACATATCACATGACAGGATTCGTAAACACCACGGCTAAGAAATAGAGATTTATCCCAGCAGCGATGGAGTGTAATAAACTCCGCACTCACAGTGATCGATGCCAATGATTTGAGACACTGACACTGAAGGAGGTATCACACTAGAGACTGCTGTCAACGTCGTCGACACTTCACATGCCCGAAACAAATAAAAACTAAATAAGCTAAAACAGCGGTAAAAGAACCTATTTTGTTGTAGACGTAAACCCTTGCGAAAAAATTATGTGCTATATAGTTTGAAGCGTCACATTTCATTCTGTGACATACAGTAGGCTAAACGGAGACGACGGCGACAGTCTGCAGTCTTCAGTTTATTGCTTTATGTTATTTTTTACTTTATCTGATCTTAATGCTGTTTGAATAATAATTACCATCATCACATTTTGGTGATCAAAGAATACACCACATTTTGCTAACACACCGGCTTGCAAAGGGCAAAAATATTCTGACATAGTATTTCACAAGGTAGTGTAACGACGTGTTTCATATCTTCCAGATAATTTCGCCAGCGAAAAATGTTATTTAAAAAACGTCAATAGCTGGCAAAGGCAAGGCTGGTGGTCCATTTTTTACCGGAAATGTAAAAGAGTATACATTGTAGTTATAATGCGTTCCTTTTCGCCAGCATGCAGGGTGATGTTCCGAGGCAATGCAGGCAGTGACGTATTTAGGGGGGCACGGTGCGATGGCCTCCCCTTTGGCCCAACCATGAAAATTTTTTTACTGGCGACTTTATATGAAAAGTTGCGTTTTTGTCGTTTTCCAGCAAAAATTGCAAAATTCAACAATGTTTGATGGTCTTTTTTCATACCGATACAATATGCGACTAAAATCGCCATGTGAGATTGCATCTGATATAACGCTCTGATTTTCTGCGTTTTGAAATTTCAGAAAAAATGGGCAAATTTGCGTCTTCCATTGAACGTTCAAAAGCAAAAAGTGTTTCAGCTTCAGGGGGGCTTCGCCCCCTGACCCCCCGACCAGGGGCTCTGCCCCTGGACCCCGCTGGAGGCTCCGCCCCCAGACTCCCGTTATAGGCTCGCGTTCTGCGCGCTCGCCATGCCCCCCTTTGCCAAATCCTAAATACGCCACTGAATGCCGGTAATGGAAGCCTAGGCCCCGGGCCGAAAGTCAAATGAAAAATTAAACAATCTGTAACCGGTCGTGTTAAAAAATCTGTAACTTCATCGTTTTTCAACAGAATCAAATTTTACTTAGCAGTTTGATGTAAAATGTTTTAGTAAATAAATCTGTAAAATTTCAAATTAAAATTCCAAACGGTTGCTAAAAAACAGCGAAAAACTTTAGGGGTCCACTTTTTTGCCGCACCCTGTAGTTGGATTGAGTTGGATTAGATTGGCTGTGATCACGGCTGGAAAAACATAGCTTTGTTAAAGAAAATTAGACCTAATTATTAAGTTTCGAGTTAAAATTTTTTTTTGGTTTAGTGTCCAACAAACGCCGCACACAAAATCAAGACCCAGGAAAACATTTTATACAGTGTCTTATAAATAAACGACACAATGACGTGATTGGCGTCATAACTCAAAAATCACGATTAAAGTATGAAATAAAATACGATATGCAATAAATTTCATAACAAATAAAAACCTTTAAAAACTTAAAATTGGACTATTGAGGGTTTTAAGTTTAAAAAACCGACGAAAGCTTAGGTTGTTTTCCGACCAATCTTCCAGTCGTGGCTGTGATCATACCTTCAACGTGTCGGTCTCATCACTGACGCTGATACTGTCAACTGACGACGGAGTTGACTCAGCTGACGTCGATGTCGTCTGACGCTGTCCGTTGACCGTTGTCGCAGTGACCGGCGGTGCTGGGGCAGGCAAACGACGGACGGCGGGCGGGGTAGAAGGTGACCCCAAGGTGAGGTTGTGTCCCAGGCAGTGCGCCGGTGTCCGACGGTCGTCAAAGCGCGTGGCTGAACGTGATCGACGCTGTGCAGCTAGCGGCGGGGTGACGGGCGACGCTGAGCGAGACTTCTCCTCGAAGAAGCGAGTGCGTGCCGTCACCATGTTGCCGCGGCTGGACACAGCGTTCAGTCGCGGTGACGGCGACGTTGACCGCCGAGGTACGCCATCCACGGAGTCGACCGGCCGAGACCCAACAGCGAGGCCGCGGGTAGCGAGTGCAGGACCGCGAGTAACGGGTGTAGAGGCGTGTGTGACGGGTGTAGGACCGCCGTGGGTGGCGGAGCGCGCCTGCGGCAGACCGGCCAGCCTGGCGTAGCGCAGCACCTGCTCATTACCCGACTCACGTAACCCCGACATCACCTACAAGTATTAAGGCGAGTACAGAGCGACGTAACAGAACCGAACTAAACTGACACGGTTTAAGTTTTAGCAAGCAGGGGGAGCCCATTGGTCATTGGTTGATGCGTACGCGAGCGCAGTCACGTAAGCCACCGACGCCGTTAGACGGTGCCTACTGTAATGCATGACTGCTTGCCAATTGGTCAGTTTGTCAAAAACTATATCATGTCAATTCAGTTTAGTTCATGCAGTTAAGCCTACTAAACTTTGCTCTGTGCGCGCTTTCAGTTACAGCGCTGCTCGAGTGGGTAAGCGAGTACGCAGTACGAGCTTATTTCATGACCTACTTTTGTCGAATATCTGACTGCAGTGTCCAGAGCACAAATGTTAAAAACATTTTTAATGTTTTTTATAAAAGTTTTTAAAAAACATGTTGTTTATGTTTTAAAAAATTCTTTTAATGTTTTTTTATTTTTTTATGTTTTTAATTTTTTCATGCTTTCGTTCTATTTCTAATGTCGCGTTTTTGTTCTTATTAAAAACAAACGTACAAAATTACAAGCAAATTGTTTAGTCGTGACCAATTTTTTCAATCATGACGTCATCGTATTGTTTTAGCACGAACAGTTAGAACTGGAAACTGGGTAATGACAGTTTTCGCACATGCTGACACAGTATATATGTTAAACTAGCCGACGGATTTCGATAAAAAATTAAGAAACTAATACCCCGTTTACACGATCGAGCAAACATCGAGCTGGCTCGTCCAGCTAACATATAGTCAGCTCGTCGAGCCAGCTTGATCGTGTAAACGGGGTATAAATAACAATCCAATTCAAACGTGCTCTGACGCCGCAACTCTACTCGACAGTTAAGTTGCGTCAGCATGCCGGTGTAAATTGGGTATGAAGCCTCGCACCCACCTTGTCGTGGTAGAGCGTCTCGAAAAAGGTACGTTGGGTCGACGCGGTAACTCGCTGACGGTCGGCCGACACAGGTCGCCGAGCTGATGATGACGAGGATGTGTTGACTGGACGTGGTTGATCGGCGGAACTCTGAGTCTGGCGCACGGCGACGCTCTGCCGCGGTTGGGTCGTCTGTGCAGTGGACCCGCCAAAGGGAGATTTTGTCACGGGGGTAACAATATAATGCGACACCGGCGGTCTGCAAGACTCACTTACATCATCGGTGACGGTCGTCGCTGAGCGCTGATGCAGTCGCTCGTTTCTGTGCTTGACGCCGCGAATGCCGCGGTACGTCATGACCCCTGCTGACGCCGGTCCGGCACTGGTGCCCTCCATCTTCCCCGTCTGATGATACCACGCTGTCGATACTCCTCCTGGCACTGCAGGCAGTGGCGCTCGCGACGCTTTCATTCTACAAAACAGTGCAACAGTTCTAAACTTTTCTAAGCGGGCTTTTTGTCACGCCTCACTCACAGTCTGCAAGAGATTTTTCTTCCTCAAACTGTGATTTCCGATCTAATTGTAACCAGGTCCGTCTTTAGGGGGTGGCACTTTGGCACGTGCCAAGGGCACCCCGCCCCAAAGGGGCCCCGCTCTACGGCGGTGATCGTTGCAACGAAAAATGAATCGATCAATCAATCTAACCAATTTTCTTTACCTTAAGTGATAAATTATTGTCACAACTTGAACTCAATTAAAAGTTCTAAAAATGTTGGGGGAACTAAAATCTAAGGTCCAATTTTTTTCGTTTGCTTTACGCGTCTTGCCCGTCTGTCTGTTTGTCCGTCTCTACTGTACGCGTTCCCAACTCTAAACGAAAGCGGGGAAAAACCGAAATTGGTGCAAACGTTCCCCACGGGCGAATTAACCGGTGTGCCAATACTCATTCAAAGATCAAGGTCATCTGACGTAGAAATAGCGCATATTTCGCATATAATCACGGCTTCTGCGGTGACCTCCTATTTCACTGTCAACGCCTGAGACGCTCGATAACTGAACTGATGACAGCATATCATGTCGACACTTGGCGCTGACACGTTTTTTAGGCGACCGTACTTAAGTCGAGCTATTGGCATGGTTGTCGTCCGTCGTCTGTCTGTCTGACTGTAACAAATGTACCCTGGCTGAAAGGTAAGTGTTAAGGAAATTTTTTACACGAATACTTAGCCATGTGTCTTAAATTTAGGCATGCAAAATTTCAGCCAGAAGAACGTTTTCAAATTGAGGGTTAAATGAGGAAGGGGTATGAATTTCAATGAAAAACTGGCCAAACGGTGAGAGATACGGCCAAGGTTAGCATTAATCACTAATATGAAATGGCATATGCCCTTTTGGATAAAATGAAAATTATCGACCTTGGATGACCATGAAGGTCACTGACAACCAATACACTATCATAGCGATAGCTGGGCTTTTTATTTGTATATAGATGTATTACAATTGCGACATTAAGGCAGCAGTGTGCCAGCCAGTGATACTTACAGCATCTCTCTAGCGACGTAGCAATATATACCGTCTAGCTTTCATTCAGCAAGAATTATCACATTGTACAATGAGAACCGTAACCGACAGCCGCAAACTGTGTAACGATAGTTCGATAAATCGCCGTCTGACTTTTATCTGTTTCATTCGCACTACCGGTAATATAACCAGTTCACGGTTGCGCATTGCGCATTCTCTGTATATAGCCTGTAGCCAGGTGCTTGGTTGACGTCCGGTGAGTGACGTCTCTCCATTGCTGCGGGCAAAAAAATAACTAGGCCTAGTTGACCTACGTCAGCGGTCGTCCCTTTCCGTTCCACTGTGTAGTATTTAGTAGGGTCCTACATTAATGACGTCCGGTTGTCAAACGTGTAGGCTATCTAGGCCTACACCGGACGAAAATAAAAATCAGTTGTAAATATGTCGACTTTATATTGTATTTTATCTTATTGCCGAGGACTGGTCAGCTCGTCAGTCGTCCCTGTATGACAGCATCATTATCATTATTTGCTTCCGTTCGATCGCACCCGTCTAAGCTTAACTGTTAGTTTTCATTCAATCAGTCAGCTTCACTTCAAACACACAGATCACCAATAGCAAGAAACAACAAAGCCCAGCTGTCGCTAGGGAAGGCCCGCTACAGCCTATATACTGTTCATGTTGCAGTACTGACCTTCAAGGTCGTCACGGTCCAAGAGGCCATACAAAAATATTTCAATGATTTTCATATCACTTGAAAGCCAATGTGCCACTTCCTATTGGTAATTAATATTAACTTTGGCCGTATCTTTCACCGTTTCCGTTAAAAACGCACGTTTTTCCTACCCCTTTCATTCAACCCCGAATTTGAAAATGTTCCTCCTGACTAGATTGCTGAATTTTGCATGTCTTGGTTTAAGACACAGGGCTCATTATTAGTGTGACAAATTTTTTCCTAAGACCTGCCGTTTAGCCACAATACATGTACATCCTTTACAGACAACAGACGATGACATACGGACGACACATCGTGCCGTAGACGCCCTGTAGCATGACTATAGCGCGTCAAATACAGAGAAAGTGAACGAAAACTACTCAACTATAGTACTAGTACCAGCAAGCGCCTATATAGAATGAAAATAAGCTTATCTAACGCATGCACATAGAAAATACGACCACCGGCTAATGTACCTACCTGTATGCAGACGACACGAATCGGAAACTGTTCGTTCTCTGTCTTCAAAGTTGCGAAATGCCAGTTGATCCTAAGTGACGCCGAACAGTACTTATTCGATGTTGACCGTCATTCGCCGTGGTGCTTATAATTATGTCTCGCGCGCGCGTCGTTTGAAGCAAACCGTTGCAAGCGCCAATGCTCTTGTTGCTCGATTATTGCATTGTGCCACACAGCGACGGTGGCGTGCGACAGGTGCCCCGCTGAGCTTTCAAAAGCATCGGGCCTAAACCGGCCACCACTGGCTCACCGACAGCTATAATACACTGTAGTATATAGGCCTACACTACGTTTTTATTATGCAGCCGACTTTTAAGCCCAAACTACGCTACTTTGACTTCTGGCGGATTTTTTGTAGGCTGTCTGTCTGTCTGACTTTTTGCAGACTCGTTGTAGGCGTACAACGAGTTGCACAACAAGTTACACAAAATATTCACGGCAGTAGGCTGCACCACGCGTCTTGACCGTTCATGTCTGTTGCTTAGCGACATCATGACTTTTATACATTATTACCTCATAGCACCTGGCTTTACAAGGGCACGAGCCAAGGGACAGGTCTTCTCTATTCGTGGCGGATGTCTTACGATAGCAAAGCAACGTAACGAATGGAGAAGGCATCTCCGAGCCTGTGTCCGAGTAAAGAGACATCAGTTTCGACATTTATTGCTGCTTCTGAGTTTTGACTATGGTGTATAAATAAACTGTTTGCTAACGTTATAATGATTACTAACTTAATCTAATTTCCTGACTGCTGGTATTCTTTCTTTGGCGTTATAATGACCATGCACTGCAGACGTCTCTCCTGTGTCGGGTCAGAAAGTAACACGTGATTGATATTGAGTGCTGGTTATATGACGATTTTTTGTACTAAAATATGTTGATAGTCTATTGAACCAGAATTTTTAGAGCTATTTGAAGTGTAACTAGGGTTTTTTGGGACGAAGTGTAAAGGGCCGTAACCTTTCCCGTCGCTTCAGCTGTTGCAATAAGGAAAATAAGCTATACTAGGTCTCCTTCTTGTGATTATAAAAAAACAGGCCATTCAGAATAAGATCAGTCGGTTTCGGCCACTGCTATTTATGGCTGATGTTTATCCCGTAGGCAAAATACCATTAAACTACAGGCTTACACATTGTTGCAATATACGTGGGCCTATGCCTCAGTATACTGACGCCGGATGGTTACGCTTAGCTGTTATTGTTGTATATAACTGTCCCGAAGATCAACGCATTCACGGACTTCATTGGACATTTTTGGTACGCTTACTGTTGCGTTTCTGCAATAATTATAATATTAGTATCATCCGCGTCTGCGCGACAGCATCGGAAGGCACGTTAAATTTTGTTTTTAACGTTTCAATTTTTGGTTGACCGTTAGGCCTAAGGTAAAGCTTTTGGTACGATATGTGTCTGGTGTCTGTCTGTCGTTTGTAACTCATATATTGTGGCTTAACGGTACGTTTTAACGGAAAGTAGCATGAACAAGTAAGGCTAAATAAAGTTGCCCGCGACGGCTACCCTGTGGTACCAAATCGGATCTCATATGACACGTTATTCTTCCAAACAGAGGTGCTGTCTGAACTCTAAATAGGCTCCTACTTGCATTGCGAGTTGCGAACTTGTGGCCAAACCGCTTTAGTTAGAGCCATATGGTTACTATCGACAGCCTATAGGAACTGACCAACGCCCTATCCAGCCGTACAATTGCCGACCCCCTACGCACACCCGTTCCCCCAAAATAGATGTGCCTACCCTACCCCAAACTCCAAAATTTGCATGGCACGTTACAGCCTAACTTTATCAGCGGAATAGTTACTATTAACAGGCTATAGACCAATCCTCTATTTAATCCCTTCATTGCTGACTCTCCCCTTTCCCACCAAACAGCGATATCGCCAAGCAGTACGGTCGGCCAGCCTAGCGACTGCTTAGCTGGGCTTCTTGTTATACTCGTATCCAGTACTTGAATGATAAACGTTGTGACCTACGATATGACGTGACTGGCATGCTATTGCAAGTAGTTAAACAAATTAACACGATCCACAGAGGCATTCTTATCACCGAATGGCAGCCAGTTTTATTGATAATACGTCTATCTGATACACACGGTATGCAATGATTACTACAGGGCCTATACAGAACGCCGCATTATATGTCGCTGGGAATTACTGTCTTTGCTGTCGGAGCGTGTATAGGACTATAGGCTATACCAGTTCTGCTTATAATATTGAAAGCGTTCATGCGTTCCCACGGTATATAGTTAAGACCTTTGACATGACGCGTGACTGAAGACCGCTTACACGCATAGAGGCATTGATATTCTCACTCAATCATCCAAAATCATGATGGTCTTCATCATGCAAATGACACGTACGGAACATTAACATACCACCTTGCAAGGGTACAGTGAAGACTAACGTAACGCAAGTCGGTATTGCGGGCCAGCGATTGATTATTGAATTGATACAAGCGTATGCGTGTATCAAAGTGGGCATAATCAAGATATAATCCGAGATTGTGTATGCAGGACTATATGCTTAAATATAGGCCTAGTAAGGTAGCAAGCACACGTGCCACCGCCTGCATTTAGGCCTTAGACCCAGGCCCATTAGAGAAGCGACGTAGGGCTACCTAAATACGCTGTTCACATCCCAGCAAACTCTAAGGCGGCGAATGCACGAAACGATCGGTCGCCTGCAGTGAATAGACGAGGAGACGGTCGCGGCGATCGTCTCCTCGTGTATTCACTACAGACGACCAATCGCCGCTACCGGTCGCGGCGACGATCGCCTGTTCGGTTGCATCGATTGTCGCAGCTACGATCGCCTCGTGTAAAAACTACGTAATGCAACCACGCGGTTCAGGCCTATTTCAAACCGATTTAGGCTATACTTGTTGCGATGTCTTAATTAAGCCCAATTTTAAGATAAAGCTTAGTTTACATTTCGTTATTGAACATAAAAAGTTGCAAGGACATCATGCTTAACTATACACTGTGTCCGGAAAAAAGTCACCCCCGAGACATCCTACAATAAAAATGTTAAATCTAAACGAATTCAAACAAAATTTCGTACTGTTATTTCCTAATAAATTACTGAAAAGATCGCCAATTTTTTTTTCAAAAAATATTATTTTAGAGCGGAGTTAGTAATTGTTGAATATCGATAACAAAATATCTCCATTACCAATATGGCGTTACATAAACCTCGCCCTTACTATACAATTTTGTAACTTTAACAAAAACATTTGATTTTAACGAAACTATCCGTCAATAAGACGCCATCCATTGGCATTCAAATGCCAAATTTTAGCTAAATCCGCCGAAGCAAACAATAGTTACAGTGGTTTATGTGAGGTGACCCCAAAACACTTCAGTTTCAGGTTTTTGTGGATTATGTCAGACACAAAAGACCTGAAACGGAAGTGTTTCGTGGTGACGTCACAAAAGTTGCTGTAAATATTGTTTGCTTTGGCAGATTTACGTGAAATTTTGCACTTTGATTGCCAATAAATAATGCATTGTTGGTACAAAATTTTGCTAAAATCGTGTGCTTTTTGTTGGAGTTACGAAAATGTACATTAACCGCAAGGTTTACTTATGTAACGCCATATTGGTAACGGCGATATTTTGTTATCGATATTCAACAATTCGTAACTCCGTTCATAAACGATATTTATAAACAAAATTTGGTGATCTTTTTAGTAATTTACTGGGGATTAATCGTACGAAATTTTGTTTGAATTTGGTAGATTTGACATTTTTATTGGACAATGTCTAGAGGGTTAGGCCTACTTTTTTTCCGGACACGGTGTAGATTCTAATAAACACAGCAAACTGACAAACTATCGTTAGGAACAAACGCAATTTTCTTATAAGTAGGTCTGATTAATGTTTTAAATTTTTTTTATTGTTAGCCGTAACTGACCGTACTTATTGTTAACGATCGAGCTTTTGGTACGGTTCGTCGTCTACCTGTCGATCTTTCTGTCAGTCGTCCTCGTCGTCGTCTGTCACGGATATATTGTGGCTAAACGGTAAGTCGTACTGTCGTAGGGAGTCAAAGATGGCACCATCGGATAGGGCACTTCCTATACGTTGTCAATAGTAGGCCTAGCTATGTCTCCATTTGCAGCAATTTGGTCGCAATTTTTAATGAAAAGTTATAAGCTATAAGTGGCCGTATCTCGGAAACGGTGAGATATAGGCCTAGGACCAAGGTTGCTATTATCACTAATAGGGATTGGCATAAGCCTTTTCAGATAAGATGAAAATTCTCAACCTAGGATGACCTTGAACTTCACTGACAACCAGTACGGTCGGCTATAGGCCTATTTTAACAACCAACAGCTTGGCTTTTGTTTTAAAAAAAGGAAAGACCATAGGCAATCAAGCCCCGGCAGTGACGTTACCGAGACGGAGGTAAGGGGCACCTTAAGGGTGGAGTGTGAGAAGGGGTGTCCCCTCCCCACGAGGGATCGAAAGATCTGAAAAGGGCGTCTATACCACGTGTACGTGCTCCTTCCCCAAATATTTTTTTTTCAATTTTTTTGGTGTGAGAATAAAATGTTTTGGTGCACTTTGGCAGTATTTTGAATAACTGAAAAAGCTCCGAGGGCACGTGTTTTAATGCTCATTTACCTACGCCAGTGACCCTCTTCTTCGTCCCCCCAATTTTTGGAAACCTTTGGCCTCATACGTACGTATCATCTGCAGGTAGAAATGACACACAAGGAAAGGTGTGTAAAAGGTGGGAAAGTGCTCCCTCGGCCGCTGCTTACTGGGAAAGGGGTCTGGATTCTGAGAAGGGGTTTTTTCGTTGTTTGGTGTAAAAATAAAGATGAATGTCACTCGCTCATTATTTCACTTGGCGAATTGGTGAAGTACCTTTTTGCACTCTGTGCTGTCCGTAGCTAAACAAACCATTACAGAGAATGGATTCTGGACTATGGGCGGTAGGGCGCAACTGGCCGTATATGTCTTGTACGTCCTTGGTTGTGGTCGTGGGGCACGGTTCAATCAATTCGATGGCTGTGATCATCTTTAATCATGACTGTGACATAGGCCTACGGAGTCCAGATATTTTACTTATTTATCTCCCCGGTCAGTCATTTAACTTGTTGCAGCTTGTTCGTTGACTCGCAGGTTGACCTAGTTTTTTTTGTCTCAGCTGATGTAAAAAATTACGTGATAGATATATAGCGTATTTATATGTGAGTAAATGTCTCACTGTTCTCTTAAGACAGCATGAACATTGTGTAGTTTAAATGTACCCTAAGCTTCATCGTCTTTATCCTGATTTAGTCGTCTTTTGACAGTACCCCAAAATTGGGGCATCGCACTACCGGCTGTGGTTTGCGAAAAACTTGCCCAGAGTTGTTACTTGCTAGTTGAAGGGAAGGGCCGGCAGTCGAACCCACGACCTCGCTGTTATTGGGTCCTACACTCTAACCATTAGACATTACATGTTTCTCTAAACACTACTGGTACCATCAGAGGCAATAAAGTGATCGAATCTTATCCCGCCTAAAAATCTTCCTCGTATGGAATTATAAGACTTTTAATGCAATTATACTGATGATCTGGATATGTTAGATTTCTACTATATTCGTTTTATGTTCTCTTTGTGCTCGATAAATTAACAAATAGATGAATAAATCGCATTTTTCAGTGGCGATATCTGGCTGCTACCGTAAACGTACGATCGAACCCTAACCACAGCAACAAAAACTCATTCGTATCGATTTATAAGATGTTAAATTTAATTATACTTGTGATTTAGATATGTTATATTTGTGCTATATCTGTTTTCCGTAATCTGTTTTGCTGGATAAATTAATTAATGGATAAATAAAAGGCATTCTAGAGTGCCGATGCGTCGTTGCTATGCCGTACGTACGGTAAACATATTATGTTGACAACGGACGTAGAATAATTAACGCATATCTATTAGAACGTAAAATGCGTATCTTTGGAACTTTATCAATGCAACTGTTGATGCAAAAATCGTGTAGTAACTTCAGGGAAGCTTAAAATTCGAACAAATTACGGCCAATCTGTATTGCAGTTTTGTAAGCATTGCGTGTGACTGTGACGTCATTTTAGTTGGCCCGTAGGCCAAACGTGGTTGACCAGTCAGCGTCATCCACGGTATAACCACGGCCGTTCAACTGAACAGGATCAGCTGATCCGAGTTCAGCTTAGTGCAACGTAATTCCGCGTAAACTTGGTTCAACATTTGATCTAGGTTCAGTTGAACCGAGATCATGAACGACGGTGCAACGCGCCCTAAACTTATTAACCGTAACCGGGACGGGTAAAGAATACAGGAACGGCCTTTTAGCATAGATGGTTGGTTTGCGATCAGTGATTGCAAACGCTAAATAACCATCGATGTTATTTTCCGTTCGCGGTGGATGGAAAAGTAAGCAAATGTGAGGCTATTTTCCATCCGCCACAGATGGAAAAGAAGACTTTTATTAACTTTTATTAAGAAGAAGAAGTGTTTCAGACAATTGATCTGACAGTTTATTCTGCTGGATACATCAGTGTCATCATACCATCGTCATCATCATCATCAGCATAAGTGTCAGCTGTCACAAAAATTCAGAAATGTCACTAAGTGAAGCAGAAGCATTTTGCGTAATTCGTTTGACATATTATTTGTGTTGGATGTCAGTATGAGTAGCTTCGCTAAAAAGCCTCTCTGGGGCTGATAATGGAACATGGGTGTGTTTACTTGACAAAAACTCAGCAGCTCAAGTGTACGGCAATGGATCATTCAAAAACTTACATAGTGCTTTAACTTTGCATGCAGAGTCATAAACCTCATTATCTAAGTCGTGCATACTGAAGTTGTAGAAGTTTTCACTGGTATCAGCCATCTCATCGGCTTTCCCCTTGTCGAATAACTTTAGCAACAAATTAATCTTCAGCTACTTTCTGGTGTAGAAAACCATCAGACTTTGAAATATTGATGAGCAACTGCAGCCACCACAAATGTTTATTTTCTTGTTGTTGTGAGAATTATCAAAATTCAGAATGTTATCAAACTGTTTCTATAAGCCTGTTTATAATGCTGACACTAAGCTGACTGTGCAAGTTGTGTGAATGATGCTGGCTTCCGCTGTATGACACCAGTTGACAGAATGGAACCAAAATATGACTCCGCAGTATTTTCCCCTTGCGTCTTACGGAGAGCCTGTGTAATAGGTCTTATCACATCTGTCCACTCACTCAAAACTGAGAAATCCTGGCTGCTGAACTTTGGTGACTGGAGACATTACATAAAAACATACCAATTTAGGTACTTATGGGGTACTTATGTGTACTCATCGGTCAAGTACCTCAAAAATGTGCTTAAGTACAAGTACCTAAGTATCATCACGTACACATACTTAAGTACAAGTACTCAAGTACATAAACAGTACTTAAGTACGTACTTAAGTACTAATGTACTTAAGTACTCGTCATCACTGTATATTCAACATGCCAACAATCAACAATTGACAGTCAGTAATTCACAATAATAATCTGGCAACACAGGGCCCAAGGAAAAACACGTGCCAGCTGTCCGGCCACAACCACTTCTACTATTCTTTACCCTTCATGTCTGGTCAAGTCGCTGACCTGTGACGATCAGTGTCAGACATGTAGATCATTTCGGAAGTAACAACGAAATGACTGTCCGTGACACGGTCATTCGGTCAATGCAGCATGTAGGACCAAAGCCAGTGTGGTGTTTTGTGACTCCATATAAAGGGCATGACAATTTAGTGACCAGTGAGCTGACATAATGTCGTTTGAAGTGACTTACTTTGTATGTAGCTAATCAAGCACATCGTCAACTGGTCGATATAAAGACTGGATGAATTCTAGTGTTGGTATTATGCTTTTGATTTTCTGATGTGATATATTAAGATTGTTGCTGATGTCTGTTAGATTGCTGAGAAAGATGGAAGGAATGCATGGTGACCATCGGCCCACTGACAAACAGGTAAGTTTCCCTATGCCATCCATTACATTTAAACCAGTTCTTGCAGTGATATTTGTGCTGAACCTGAAAGTTATCAGTCTAAAACTTTGATTAATACTAGTCCAATTCTGTGTCTGATATCACTTATGGAAAGATACAAAAAGACATATTACAAATGATTACAGTCTGCAAGTGCTGGAGTTGCAGCAGTACTCTGCATGTTTTCAGCCAGCTCCATCATGTGAACTTCCTATTTATTGTTGAACATTGTTCACTCACAGGAACTTGAGCAGCTAAAGTGTGATCTGGAGATGTTCCGAGAACTTCTGCTGCCATTGAACAAACTACTCGAGTGGGAACAGAACTACTATCCTGCAATTGTCGTTGGAGTTATCACTCTCATATTCGCGTGAGTTTTATTGCATTCCGTTGCCTCATATTTTAATCTCACTTACCGATGGTGTGCTTTTTAAGGCAAATAGTTACGTGCTAAGATACTGCACTGTGTTGAGTATAACATATGCATCGTTATAGTCTGGAGTTGTAGGGACGTCCATGTATTGTGTCCTTAATCATGATTATATGGCTGTATTTGTTATTTGTTATTCCAAGTTTTATTATGCGCGAAAGCACTGCTTCAGCCCGTCTTAGCCACTGCAATTCTGTCTGTCCGTCTGTCTATCTGTCCGTCTGTTACGTTGGTGGATCAGTCAAAAACGGTGCAAGCTGAGATCAACAAATCTTTAACATCGGCTGCCTGGAAGGCTTTAGTTTCAGGATCCATAAAGCTTTTCCATAAATTCGAAAGGGGCCATTTTGAGCAGGGGCGCTAAAAGAGAGAGGGTAGGGAAAAATTGTGATTTTCAGCCAATACCGGTAAGTCGCCATATCTCAGAAATGGTGCGAGATAGGGCCTAGATTACTATTAATGACCAATAGGAAGTCGTACACTGGCTCTCAATCAGCACTGAAATCAATGACCTTGGATAACTTTGAATGCCAAAATAGGGGTTTTTATAGATTTTTTAGTGATTTCGAGCTGCGAGACACATTTCAAAAACGAATTGCGCCAAAGTCAGTTAAGATAGACAAGGACAAGCTGCATATGAAATTTTCAGCATTGAACATACATTTTATGTTCAAGCAAACTTGTGCATGAGAGCATCAAGATCAGTATCCATGTAAAAGTTGCTATTTACCATTGCTGGCCAGTCTTCTGTGAAAACGGTTGCAGATCACCAATGGCATGCTGCTTATCACAACAAGCACTAGTGACGAGTTTTTTAGTCGTATCAACATCGATGACTTTGAAAGACCCTTAACTTTCAAAATGATTGATTGATTTATTGATTTTTGCGATCTTCGGCTGCAGCGCACACTCCAATGATGAACTGTGATGAAATGGCTGGAGATAGACTGACAGTTTGCAAACAGGAACTGCTATAGGCTTTCGTGTGTCTCGTGAGCATTGGCTAAAATTTTTTGTTATATATGGCATAAGAATACCAAATTAATGTGAAATAGCATGAATTACCCAGTACTATGTTTGTTTAATGTTCAACCTGCTTATTTTTTCATAGTTATTCAACATTACACTGGAAACCAAAGTGCAGGTCCAATACTCATAGGTGTTGATGAAATAATGAATACATTATGGAGCTGTCAGTTAGTCAATGTGCTGAAAATACCACACATTGGATGGCAGAAAACTGGAAGAGAACGATAAAGCAATGTCTAGATAATGACTGCCTTTTCAAGCTAGATTGGGTTATTTATGATCTAGCATGGTAAAAGTCTATTCATCTTGTTGTTATTGTTAAATGAATTCTGTGCAGACTTGTCTGGTACTTGGAACCATCACTGCTGACAACCGTCTGCATCATTGGAATTGTTGTGTCCATTTGTGATTTTGTCCTTCCAATTGTGCTGTCAAACATCTTCAAATCGACCGAGTGGTAAGGCTTCTGCAGACTTTTGTACGGTTGAAAGCCAGATAGCAGCTTGTATAATTATAATTTATGATGTCAAAGGTTTAAGTTTGTGAATTGAAAAATAGTAGGGCTGCAGAAATTAATGATTAATTAACCTGTCATTGTTAAATATTAGTGGATTAAAATTTTTAGTAATCCGTTAAAATGTCATTAAAATTTTAGAGTTCTTAACAGCCAAGAACTGACTAATGATGAACATTCGTAATTTTATTTGGCATGGGACATAAGTAAATTTTTGTAAAGTAGCATTTTTGTGAATTTATTAGTTAAATAATTGACTAAATTTTTTTTATTTTAATAGCCTGTGGTATATAACTATATACTCTGCTGCCAGTGTTGCTGCTGGTGACGTCACAGACAATACACAATCTGCTGGTGACATAATGACATCATTGTTAGTATGATGTCACGCTGCTGCACACACACACGCACAGAATGACAAATCAAGTGAACACATTATCTTTTCCATTCACTCTGTTCACTGGCAGAGATAATGACTGCATTCTTTTTCAGAAATCGGATCAATCTAGATCTGGACAGATTTATTAAACAAGATTGTTGAAAAAGAACGCTTTGCTTACATTGGACTTCTGTTTTGATTTCCACAGATGATCGCACTGTTTTTAATGGCGTCCAAAACAGAAGCAATACGGGGTTTCATATCTTTCCACAAAGTCGGACTTATGTCAGACGTCTCCGAAGAAATCTTGAGTCTGATTTAGAACGCAGAGCTTTTCACTTGGAGCTGATTTAGAATGAATTTAACCCCTTAACTGCCAGCCTATAGACATTCCCTGCACCACAGTAGAAGTTGTTGTAGTTGTATATTGTAGTTGTAGTAGTCCTAGCTGTAGTAGTAATTGCAGTGTCTGTTGTAGTAGCAGTTGTAAAACTACTACATTGTGTCCCCAAAAAAGCATCCCCGACATTTTCGACTGTAACTTGAAAACCAATTATCAGATTTTGATAATTTTGGTACGAATATTCCTGACACAACTTTCCATCAAATGACCATTTGGTTTCCCACTTCGCCCAATGTATGTTTTTGCACTACCTAGGAAAAGCAGATTAAGCAAAATATGTGTTGAAATAAACAGAAAACCTGAAAAAAACATCCCTGACATTATCAATCATAACTTGAATAAAGATCAGTAGATTTAATAATATTTGGCAGAAATATTTCTGACACAACTAGCTATTAAATAAGTGTTTTAATTTCCGCTTCACCCAATGTCTGCTTTTGCACTACCTGGCGAAAGCAGACCAAGCATAATACGTCAATAAAAACGTCAATAAATTCCACCTATCCTAATCTGTGAGCCCTGACAGCAGGTCTGTTACAAGGTTTGACTGTCATGCAGCAGCAATGTGTCTACAAGATGAAGTTTAGGAATGTTTGTGAAGTCAAGAAGCGACTGGTACTGCCTGGATTGGTCTGGAGCAGAACATTATCGATACCGCTGTCAATGAATAGAGAAAGCATCTAATTGCATGTGTTCGCATAGTGGGCCAACACTTCAAGCAATTTTACCACAGGCAGTTGAAAAATGGACACCTGGATGAATTGTCAGCCACAGTGTCAGAGATGTGAATAAAATGTGTTTTTATGCATTACGATAATTAAGCAATCATATCGCATTGGATAAAAAAGTGATACTTTGCTGGTTGTGCTTTTCCCAGGTAGTGCAGAAACAAACGTTGGGTGAGGTGGGAAACTGAACAGACGTTCGATGGCAGGTTGTGTCAGGAATGTTTGTACCGAAAATTATCAAAATCTGATAGTTAGTTTTCAAGTTACAGTCAAAAATGTCGGGGATGCTTTTTGGGGACACATTGTAGATGCTGTAATAATAGTTTTTGTTTTTGTAGTTGCAGTAGTATGGTAGTTATTTTGTAATATTAGTCGTTGTAGCAACTGTAGTAGCAGTAATTGTAGTTGTTGTTCTAAATGCCATAGGCCGTGTAATAGCAATAGTAGTAACTGTAGTAGTTGTCGTATTAGCCTAGTAGTAGTAATTGCTGTAGTAGTAGTTTTTTCAATAATATTTGGTGGTGTTCTACTAGTTGTTGTCATTGTAGTAGCTGGAGTAGCAGTTGTAGTACCAGGTAGTAAGTCTACTTGTTGTTGCTGTAGTAGTTGTTCACAACTATAATGTAAACAATAATGTTGCCGAGCATGTGACCAAGAAGTTTTTTAAAAATAGCCCAATACACGCTGAGTATCAGCCAATATAACTAGTACGCCAAGCGTGAAATATTCTTAGCGTCAGGCACATCCTATAGGCCTAGTGCTGGATATTTCCGGCATGTGGTGCCAGCAATATACTGCAGGTGCCGGAAATATTTGGACTGGCAGTCAAGGGGTTAAGCTGCTTGGATGTTTGAAAAAGAGTGTATTCGGTGACTGACTGACTAACTGCTGTGACTGTGTGTGTAGGAATGCCGTCAATGAGCAGAAGTATGAGGAGATCTGTGCTCGGCTTGCGCGTGCCAAGAGACACGTCATTGATACTAAGGACTGGTTTGTCACGCTGAAAGCCAACAAGCCCAGACTGGTACGTCAGCTGTTACTTGCGTTGACTGTTGATCAGTTATTGGAGGCTGGCATTGTGCTGAGTTATGCTAGCAACATGCAATGAAAATTATCAACTTTTTTCAAAAGTGCAGTCTGTCAAGTGGCATTTGAGTTTATTTTCGATTCTGCTGTATTGTGATAGCTATTAGTAGGACCCACAGTTTTAGGTAGTATGGGATAGGTTGATTTTTTCGTTGATGTGATCAAGCCAACAATTGTACTAATGAGCAATCGTTATTCCACTTTGCGAAGTTTCATGCAAATATCAAAATTCTGTGCAAAGGCAAATATTACTCAGTGACTCAGCTCGAACCCCACTGTGGTCAGCCACCTTGCCGTGGTGGTGGGGCTTTGCACTGATGACCCAAAAGATTTCTAAAATCTGCAGGTGAGGAGCCAACTAAGAGCTGAGCAAACTCGCGAAAGCAGATTGCTACACGTTACCAGTGCTCTTGTGCTGGTTTCGGCTTCACAGCCGACTACGGCTTTATAACCGTCTACTTACGCCTTTACAGCCGTCTATTTACAGCTTCTCAGCCATTTACGGCTTTATAGCTGCTACCTTGTGGTTACATTCGGGGATGCGCATTAGGCCGAGCTGATACAGTTTCAGTGCTGGGCAGGTGTAAGAGCCTGTCCACCCCGGAGGTAAGGTAAGGTAAGGTAAGGCTTAGCTCGAAATTCTGTGTCCTTGGAAAACTGTGGGCCCTGTTGATCACACGTCACACGATAGTGATCATTAGTAAGGCCCAACCTAATTCACAGTTACGTGGATGTGACACGATCCATATATTTGACAGCTTTCCATGTAATTGGAAATGTCCATGAAATTGTATGTAGACCAAAGACTTGTGTATTTTTTTGAATTTTAGGTCGAGCACAATTATACTTATTCAGGCTAAATATTTGCATACTATCTTCAGCTGATTGATTTTTTGCTTAGTTGGCTTAAACCGCTGCTAAATCTGTTTACAACATGCATGGATCCTGTCGTTGACATAATTAATATCATTTTAGGCATGTGCAGCAAGGAAAATTACAACAATTTCAGGTTACAACAATTTCAGGTCATTGTAGTCTTCTGTGTAATTTTCGTGTAATTTGCGTTGTCCTTTAAAAACTTTTGTGTAATTTGCATTTTTTTCTCCGTGAAGTAGGTTGGGTCTTAATCATAACTCTGCGATGCTAATCATTATGCCACTGTGCCAGCAGTTGTTTATTTTTGTGTATTGCAGTACTTGGTCATGATGCTCAGTCTGTTTGCACTGATGGCTTGGTTCGGCAGTCTGATTGACAACCTCTTGCTCACCTATCTCATCGGTACAAATCTAATTTTTATTATTAATTGCAACAACTACATAGTGTTAAAAATGATAAGAAAAATTACATGATAGTGAATAAGTTATGTTGGTAAACTTCCTGAAAATTGTAGTTGTTAGATATTGATTTGTGCTTATGCTGTGGGACAGCTTAGTGGAAGGAGACAATGGGTCACTGTCCATATCATAGCATAGCAGTAACTTGTTTCATCCGATCAATGAAATTACTCTATGCCGGGCAGGTAAACCATCTCAGTATGTAACTAGCTGCCTAGGTCAACTCAGCCTTGCATCTCTGTGGGGTAGGTAAATCAAGTATCAGCCTGGGGTTAAGGCAGGGTGCGTTCATCTGTGTCAGGTCGCAGGTAACACTGTGTGATCCCATATGGCAGGTGACGCAAAACGCAGTTTGTAAAGTGCAACCTGGTGGGGGTTTGTTTTTGGGGAGGGGGGTTTGGGTTTTGCTAGGTTTCTTTAAACAGGCCCAATTGAAACCTTAGCTGAGAAGTTTTTTGATTGATTCAGCTCATTTTTTGCTAGCTCCCGAGAGCATAGAAATTCCAGAAATTTTCTAAATTCATAGGCTTGGATGTTTCATAAACTTAACCGTAGTAAGATATTTCATGATAATAAAATATTTCATTATTAGCAGAACAAGTAACTAGCATTGGACACAGTTATAATGGTTTTGGGGGTAGGTTTTTGGGTTTTTACGGTGGGTTTATGCAATAAAACCCACCAGGATTTTCATGTATCTGCAGAGGTGTTTTAAATGTGCAGTAGCTTGAATGCTTGTATTGGTTGCAGTGGTGGTGCTGTCGTTGGTTCCTGGCCTGAGGAAGCGAGGTCTGCTGCAACCAGTAACTGATAAACTGTCAGACCTCATCGCTGGGCTTGGAGTCGGCAAAACCAAGGAGAACTGATTCTGAAGGCAATTTTACGTACTCCTTGTGAGTCGTACCTCAATGGCATGACTGTTATAATTGCTACCAGTTAAGTGTGAACTAAGCATGCATATTGCTTAATTTTCACACATTTTCATCCTGGCATATTTCGCTGAAATAATGTGTGAAGATTCATATACATGGTGTTTCATAAAAAAGACCGTTTATCTTTTTTTAATAATTCACTCAGATAATGATCAATTTACACAAAATTTTTACCAGTTGTAGCTGAAGAAATACTAATTCAAAATATTTCAACAAAATGTGGCAGTTAATTAAATATTCTTTGCTGGTATGATGTAATGCTGACTCCATAATATGTCATAGGTACGAGCTTGCTAGTCTCAACTGGTGCTGTCAGTTGCTACCCAGCTTCGATGTTGAAAAATCTGGTTCATTGATGATAAATTTTTGAAGTTTTACAGTTGCAGCCACAAGAAGCGTGCAACGCGATCGCATTTACGTGTCTGCGGGGATAGATGGACTTTCACATGTTCGAGCAAGACAGTGCGCTAGCACACCGACCTTGCAAAGTGGTTGCATTTTTGGATCGCGAGATGACATAATAAACATTTTTCATTAGCGAACCAGATTAAGTTCACCATCAAAGCCGGGTAGCAACTGACAGCACCAGTTGAGACAAGCAAGCTTGTATTCACGACACATTATGATGTCAGCATTACATCATGACTATCAAAGAATATTTAGTCAACTGCCACATTTTGTTGCAATATTTTGAATTAGTATTTCTTCAGCTACAACTTTTGTGTTAATTGATCATCATTTGAGTTAATTATGAAAAAAAGTGAAAAGGTTTTTTTATGAAACGCCGTGTATATTCACGTATTCTTTAACATGTGATCACATTTCCTGCCATGTCAAAATCATTTCTTAGCATTTTGTTTTGCTGCTTAGTTTATATACAGTCGTGGCAGTCTGTGCTATATGTGCATGGGTATGCAGCATATTATGACACAACCCCGTGAATTGGTATTCCTGTGTATTCAGTGCCCAGTTTTGACATCAGAATTTTGATGCTGTTTGTTTTAATTTCTGAGATTTGTTACCGGTGCTTTCTATGTTAATGGTCAGTGTAGTCACCTTCATAATTACTGTATTTGACATTGCCATGGTCAATTTTCTCAGTAAAATATCTGAAAAAAAAACAGTTCCACGTCTTTGTCTCATCTCTAACCCGATCCGTACCAGGTGTGTGTAAAAAATAGAAACACAGCATGGGAGTTAAACCTGTTGCAGTCGATGTGCTATGACAGTTTCTTTGTTTTTACATTTCATTCCATTGATTGACACTTCCATTCGCCAACCGAGTTTGCTGTAGCATTGTTCATCATTTACTCTCAGCTTACTATTTGGCTGTTTTAATAGGTTGCGTCACAGGTCTTTTCCGTCTGTCTGTCTGTCTCCGGCAGACTTGTAAGTTTTTAACTCAAAAAAAGAAGACATAGATCAACCATAATTTGTGTGGACGTTCCCAATGACAGGAATAACCACTAACCAGTGTGGCGATTTTCCACTCAGATGGTGAAGTTTATGGTTTATATGGTATGCAATCTATCGCTAGGCAGACAGACGTATACAATTTCCTTATGCTCCAATATGTCAGCTCTAGGTCAACATTCTTCTCCGGTTTTATAATGCTACTTACGTTGTTAGTCAGTTGGTCTGGTCATTAACGCAAAGTTGCATGTTAACGATGTCACTTTATCGATTCCATAATTTTCCTGCATTTTTTTTGCTCTATCGAATGAAAACTGGCATTTTTATACGAGTGCATGTGTTGTTGTATTTGCTGCTGTCAGTCACTTGCTGAAACGTAGGCCTAGTCGTCAGTTGCTGTATGCTGTGTCTGTGTAGATGGTAGTCAAATGCAGAGACAATGAATGTTCAAGCATTGAAACATTTGCATAATATTGCAAAGTGTATTTTAAAATTTTTTTGTCATTGAAAAGGAACATGTGAAATAGAACACCTTTGGGGATGTTTTGTTGTCCGCGTATGATCGCAGTGTTTTCAGAATGTGATTAAGATGCTGAAAATGTTTTGCAACTTTTTTGCAAGTGTTTTATTGTACATGTAGCCGTGGCTTTACTGCGGCTTGTACATGCTGTGCTATTAATTGTTTGTGTGCTTCCTGGTCTGCTGCATACATTCAAGTCTATTGATGCTGTCTGCAGCAGCTGTAAGGGCGTGGCTACACGTTAAACCAAAAAAAGTTTTTGAAAAATATTGTGCAAACATGTTTTTAAAATCTTCTCGTACAGGTTTGCTGTGATCTCCGATTATACTTATATCAAATGTATGCTGAATATATGATGAGTTTTTATTCATTACTGTATGTAGTGTGTGGCATATCTGTCCTGCTGCTTTGCACCGTTTGCACGGAGCTGAACTGCCTTTTTGAGTTGACAGTTTGTGTTATGTGTTCAATGATTATTACTTCCACCAAAGGAAAAGGTTACGTTTCTGGTCCCCTTCTGTCACTTCTTTTGTTTGTTTATTCACTAAATCACTTAATTTGCGGACAGATTTTATGGATATTAGGAGGGGCGGGTACAAGGTGATTTTGTTGATTTTGATGGTGATTCGAATCCGGATTTATGAATTATAACCGCCAATAAGTTACAGAGCAATTGTTGAGTTTATTTTGAGTTCAAGTTTGTGGTCGGTTGGCATACTGACGTATTTTGTTGTAGGAGACGTTTTTGTAAAAAATTAGTTATGTTCGTTTTCTCACGGTTGCTTGCTTTAGCGGTTGGTATGTATCAAATTACATTACATTACATTACAGATTTTTAACGTGGCCTAAGTAAAAAACTGCTAGGACCACAAGGTAAAAGTGCAAGTCACGACAAAAGTACAGATGGATAGGATTGTCTAAACAGAAATGTTTTCAGTTGACGGCGGAACTGCGACAGTGTGTTGGACGAGACAATGTCCGGTGGTAAACTGTTCCATAGCCGAGCACCAGCAACAGCGAAGGCTCGGTCACCAACAGTTACCCACTGCAACTGGGTGACATCCAGCTGGTGTGTCAGTGAGGACCGCAGTCGTATATAGTTCCAGTACCAGTCAGCACCCGTTTTCATTTTATTCATGTGCATAGTGTTGTGTGCGTTGCATGCTGCTGCCTTTCGATGTTTATATATTGAGATTGGTCAAGATGATCTGAATGTCAGTCGGGTTTTTTTTTCACTACCACCTGATTAGTGAGTGCTAAAATAACTGACGAATGGCGGGCATAGTTCAACCTTGCGCACAACCTAAGTGGCAGATTAGCAGATAAACGAAGTTAACAAACTATAATAACCAATCAGCGTGAAAATCCGATAGGTAAGCCTGTGTAATTCAGTAATGTGTGGGGCGGCATGGACGCATTAGCAGCTTTGGAATGATAAAAGATAACGTGAACAGTATGCTTAGAGACAGAGCAGTCGGACTGCGTTTTAGAACACACCCACAATAGTCTAAGTTTAAGCTGTGTTGAACTAAAGCGACCAGAGGTCTGAAACCTCCGTCGAGAATGTACGAGCTGTCGTCTAGCAAACAAAACAGTATTGGTTTACGCTCTGTTTCTTAACTAGTGATAAAGAATTCCGAACGATGAAGAATTTACAATTAATTCTGGATAACTAAACCTACTGTTTCACATCCCCGCACAACATTTGATCAAAATCCGTTCATAATTATTGTTTGATAAATTTTTCTCGCTGAAAAAAATTGACCGTAAAACATAATCTTTGTTACTTCTCTTTGACTGTGGTAATTATAGTGAAGTATTAGGTCTGCTATTTGCCATTTAACTGTTTTAATGAGAGAGTTAGAATATACAAGGTGGCCCAAAAAATATTGCACTTCGTCCATATATTCGCTGAATATCGACCAATTTTCGCAATTTTTTCAACAGTAGACTTTGAAAAACAATTTGCTACTTAGTGACATGCGCATCACACCTATTATGTCGCTACACTACTTTGTAAGACAAATATTCGAAAACAAACAATTCTACAGATGGGCAAAAGGTCTTGTGGTAGGGGCCTATATTTTAGAAGTATTTAACTCAAATGTTAAATGAATAAATAATAATAAATGCCAAAAAGGTTTACATATAGCTACAGAATAAGTATTCGTTTTTTGCAGAATAGTGCACAGCTTGTAGGGTTGCACAATTGAAATACAATGTTCATGAAGTTAACTAAGCAAGATTGCAGCCACCAACCAGCATTAATGAACATTAAAAATTAATGCACAGTAATTTGAAAAGATGTTTAATATGTTTTCCACTGACACCATTGTTCTTGACACCGAAACTCATACTTATCATTTTAATTTAGTTGAATACTTTACAAATTTACCACTGGACCTTTTGCCCATCTGTGAATGTTGTTGGTTTTCGGATACTTACGTTTGACAAGGTAGTGTAGCGACATAATAGGCGTGGTGTGCATGTCACTGTGTAGCTTACTATTTTGTGGGCCACCCTGTACAACAGTACTGTACAGTATGCTACCAGCGTTTTAACTTGAGAGTCGATGTGACTAACTGAATTAGTCGAAAGTCGGCTATAAGTCTGAGTCAGTGTTTGAATTGCTCGGGGG
>Ga0209367_1000992_pt1 | contig 32810 bp, 16 predicted proteins | sample WorMetLIZISLAND2_FD_187412 | JGI IMG/M metagenome (GOLD analysis project Ga0209367, IMG submission 187412) | Marine gutless worms symbiont microbial communities from Max Planck institute for Marine Microbiology, Germany - Olavius geniculatus... ... | reverse complement strand
GATCCCCACTATCGATATGATGATTATCCTCATTATGAGGCTTTCCGGAATCCGGCTACGCAGAACCAAATCATGGGGACTCGAAGACATCGCCTTAAATTAATCCTTTAAATGGTAGATAGACCCGAAATAAAAAAAGGCAGCCACGAAAGATTAATCTCTGGCTGCCTTTCCATTCAACAATATTTAATATTTAAGATGCGACCCTCCTCTTTACATTGGCGCGACGTATATGTAAATTGCTGCTGTTGATTTAAAATTTGATGTTCTTTCGTTGAATCGACTAATTTATAAAATCGGTCTGGGCCAAGGAATGCTGAGTTTAGTGAAATGAGATCTATTATTATCTGCGGTAGCAAGTATCAGTTTTTAAGATCAGTCCGTCATCCACTTTCGATTCCCAATATTCCATTACTCCACCATTCCACTATTCCATTTGAAGTCTAAAGTAAACTTTACCCCTTCGGGATGAAATCAAAGCCGGGCCCTGTGGGATCGGATTCCTTACTCTGATACACAGCAAGAATATCAAAGTTCAAGCACAACTTAGGATATCTGCCAGCCCTTGTAAAAAGGTCGATACCACTCCTTATAGCCATTTTCAAGTATGAAACTCTGAAGGACGGTCATGCAAATATGCATTTTTACTGGACGATTAAGACAAAATAAATATAATCCTTACCGTCACTCTGATTTCCAAAGGTAAGCGGCTGGCTGATTTTAGTATCTATCCCCACCCACCGCGCCTGGTAAGGATGGGATCATTTTAAACAGGCGATTCAATCAAAAAGGCAGTCAAAGATTAATCTCCGATTGCCTTTCTCTTCATCAAAATTTAATATTTAAGGCGCGACGCTCATCTTTTCCAATAGTATATAACCCCAATTATTGAAGTTAAGCACATTAGAAGAGTAATAAATAATGCGATGTAGTATAGGAACGGTAAATCACTTTTTGAGATCACACCTCCTTTAGCCACTGTTTCTTTAGTTAATACCGATATAATAAAGAAAAAGGGAAAATATATGGCCGAAACAACTGAGAATCGAAACATAGTAATGTTTTTCCCGACCTGGTCGTTTTGATATTGCCAGACAATAAACATTGATACGAACAAGGCAACAATCGTTATCAAATTCCTAAAAATGATTAAATATTTTTTTTTAAGAGTGCTCATCTCTAATTACCAGAAACAGATAGCGCAGCGTCTAGGGCACTTACAGCAGCTCCCCACCATCCTTTGAACGCTGGTCCAAAGATAGAGGTTGCACTTGACAATTTCGGTCCACATACCCAAAGTGTCGCGACACCATTAATGACAGATACAGCCTGGGCAGTCACGTAAACAACACCGGTTGCTGGGGTAGAAATTCCACCAGATAATGCAGTGTTGGCAACAGCAGAAATCGAAGCAATATCAGCACATACACCAACCGCAATAGAAACATGGTCACAATACTGTCTCTCTGCCTCTTTCCTAAACAGATTCCATAACCTATAGGCAAATTTATCAATCTCACGACCGGGATCAAAGCCGAAAATCCCTGGAGCAATAGAGCTCAGTCCTTTGGGATCAATAAAGTAGAGCGGGTTATTTCCCACGTAGATATAAACACTAGATAAATCATCCGATAATCTGATGGGATCGACCGTGAGATACCTTCCCATAGTGGGGGAGTAGTAACGGCGCCAATTGTAGTGGAGTTTAGTTTCATGGTCGAAATATTGCCCTGAAAACCTCAGATTATTTGTAATATTTGAAGATAGATCAATGTCGGCTTCCCCAAAAGAAGAGTACTTCGCAGACCAAACCACAGCACCGTTTGCGGCGGTCATCTTTTGCGGTGTGCCTAGGTGGTCATTTTGGTAGAAGTGATATTGACTTCCGCTCTTCATAAACAAGGGATCAGTACCCCAAATCGATCCGGGCTCATACCCATAGGACCTAATAACATTCCCTGCTGCGTCAACTTCACCAACCAACCCCTCATCAGCATAGACAAAGTAGGTTCTGTCTCCATCGACTTCTTTCCAAAGCCGCCTGCCAAACGGATCATAGTAGTATGAGGCTATCAAAGAACCGGAACCGTCCTCAACTCTTTCCAGACGATTTTCTACATTGTAAATGTAGTTGGTGACCTGACCGCCATCGGTCTTTTTATTCAGGTTGCCATTGTTATCGTACTCAAAATTTGTGCCGGCATAAGCCTGAAGCTCGTTATTCTCATTGTAGCTCCACTTTCCTGCCACACCTACTGTCGTCAGCCGGTTGCCAACCGCATCGTAGCTATAGGTTTCATCGTCCTGTGCCGGGTTATCGGAGGCCGTCAGCCTGTAAAGCTCATCGTAGACATAATCATAACGGCCATGCTCGGTTTCCTTAGCTGTAATATTGCCTGCCTTATCATAAAAATAGCGATAGTCCAAGAAAACGTTTTCTCCCTGGTCTTGGGCTTGGATGGTCGCCACCCTCATAAGAGGATCATAAGAATATTCTTTTTTCGCCCCTCCCGGCAGCGTGACGGTTTTCGGTCTGCTCACTGCATATTCGTTGACCGTGATGCTGCCCTCACCAGGTATACTCACCCGGGACAACTGATTATTGGCATCGTAAGCATACTCGTAGGTGATGCCGTCCGGGTCTGAATAGCTTTTTTTAAGGCCGTTTCTGTAGTAATCGTAAGTATATGTCAGCGAAAAATCCGGGTAGTTGACGGTTTCGGATATTTTTTGACTCAAATTGCCATAGACGTAAACAGCAGAGACTGTTCCGTCATCATAGGCCAGCAGGTTGCCATTTTTATCATAGGTAAAAATTACCGCTTTAGCAGGTGTATCGGAGTTGCCGGCACCGTAGTAGCTGATTTCCTCAAGACGCCTGGCATCATCATAGTAATATTCGATTTTCTGATTCATCGGATCTGTTTTCGAATCAAGCAGACCATTTTTCGTGTACGTATATGTTGTCTCCTCTCCCATGGGCCTGATTTCTTTGACAACCCGGTTGTTATTATTGTATTCGAAGCGCGTTTGCTGACCTTTGGGGTCTTTGAGCCATATCAAATTTCCGCGGTCATCATAATAGTATTCGGTTTCCTGATTTAGGGCATCCCGTACTTTGGCCAGACGGTTCAAGCTGTCATACGCATAAAGTGCCGAATTGTTCTGCGCATCTGTTTCAGACGTCAGATTTCCGGCGGCATCGTACTCAAAGGCGGTTATGTGTGGTTCACCTTGTCCCAATATATCGATTTCTTTTACCTTGCGATCCCTCCGGTCATACCTGAATTCCCGGGTAAAGGTGGGATAAACCACCTTTGATATCTGGCCGCTGCCGGAGCAGGAGAGGCATCCGGCGGAATCGATGTCATCATACTCCACTGCAATTTCGTTGCCGTTGCCGTCCACCGCCTTCGTCATGCGGCCGAGACTGTCATATTCGTAGGATTTTATTTTACCTTCAGAATCCGTGCGCTTATCGAGTTTGCCGGCCGCATTGTAGTCGAAGATAGTTGAGTTCCCTGCGGCATCCGTAATTTGAGTCAGATTATTCTGGAGATCATAGGTATAGCCGGTCTCATTTCCTGCCGGATCGATCTCCTTTGATTTATTCCCGACTGCATCGTAGACAAATTGCGTCTCGTTTCCAAGAGGATCGATCTGCATTATCAGTCTTCCGGCGGCATCATACTCATATTGCCATTTTTGTTGCCCGGCGTCGGTTTTGGTAAGGATATTGCCCATGATATCGTGCGTATAAACGGTTGTGTTACCCTCCGGGTTGCTGACTGAGACAACGTTGCCGGCCAAGTCATATTCCATCACGGTCTCGGATTCTTCGGTATTGGCGTCGCCAAGCAATTTTATCGATACCCGGTTGCCGTACTCATCATAAGTATATTCCGTAATCCTCTCGCTATCCGTTCCCAATGCCTCGGTCATCCTTGTCATGTTTCCTTTGGCATCATACTCATACGTGGTCACCACACCCAACGCATTGGTCTGCTTTTTCAGCACTTTGAGTCTTGGATCATACTCGTAGGTAATCGTCGACTCATCCGGGTAGACGATCTTCGTCAAATTTTCCCATTCATCGTAGTATCTGCGTGTTATTTTCCCGCCGGCGCCTTCAATAATTTTGATTCTTCCATCCCGGGTGGTTTTACTGACGGTTGCACCGTTGATATCCTCTCGCAATAGGCTGCCGTCTTCATCAAACCATTTTTCAATGACTTTTGTTCCAGGCCCCGTTATTATCGCGTAATACTCTTGCTTCCCCGCATCATAGGCGTATTCAAATTCCTTGCCGATGCCGTCCTGGTCTTTGACGCTTTGTATATAGCCGGAATTATTGTAGGTGACAGTTACAATTCTACCGTTCGGAAGCACTTTGGAACTGAGCCTTCCCGATTGGTCATAAGTATAGTCGGTTTCATAGCCCAGAACATCAGAAACTTTAGTCAGCCGGTCGGACTCATAGGAGTAAAAAACTGTTCGCCCAGCGGCATCATTCACCGATGAGACATTTTGACCGTCGTAGCGGTACCATAAAACCTGGTTATCGAAATTGTCTGAAATGCCGACGAGTCGGCCGTTTTCCCCATCTTCATAGATCAATGAGACTTTGACACCGTTGCGGTTGCCATAGCTTAGCATTCTGCCGGTCGAATCAAACTCGCTCCAGTTGCCAATTTTGTCCGCCCATCTGAAACCGTTTTCTTTTATATAAATCCACTTTTGGTTTTTGTAGCTGTAAACCGTTCCCTGGTCGTTCTCTTTTTCGTACCTAACCCGTTCTTTGTTGATATACTTCGGAGACGTATTGATACTACCGTACACAGGTTCGAGGTTTTTCGACAGGTGGTTAAAATGCCATTGATTATTATGAAAATGCCTGGTCACCGCTAGATCGTATCCAAGGATGCCGACCAACAGATCCGTGACGTCATCGAGGTATTCTCCGCTCATGAGAGAAACCAGACTTTCGGACGGCTCATTGCTTTCACAGCACTGGTTGCCTTCTTCGCACGGCTTTTCTTCGGGCTGGCACATCGTTCCAACTATTTCAACAGCACCAGCACTTCCGGAACCCTCCACAGGAGGCCAGCCGCCTGGAATCCTTAATCTACCGGGACACGCACCATGATGGGAAATGAAAAAGCTGGCGGAGCCGCCGCTATCATCGCCATTGGCGCATCTGAATGAATACCGTATCAGGACATTTGCGCCGCAGCCACTGCCACCACCGCCGCTGCCGACTTCGTCGGCCTGATCGACCGGTTTTATGCAGACAATTCGATACGGTATGGTTACGCGTTGTTTTGCATCAAGATTTTGCGGCACTTCTTTCAAGATATCATATTGAAAGAATGCATCATCGCCCGGAACGCCGATTTTGAGATTGTCCGCTCTGACCAGCCCATAATTCGTCAGGGTGAACTCCCCGTGCAAGACGTCACCGGCTTCCATTTCCGGCAAAGATATAGACAGAGGTTCAACCACCACCACCGGCGCCGGGACATTCGTTTCGTAGGTTGCTTTCAGCACGATCTCGTACTTATCTTCGAGGGTTGCCTCGACAACTTCCCACTCCACCGTTACCAGGTTATACCCAAGAAAGACCTCCTTAACGCCGGTGATACCGGGTTTGACCCACACTCGGCCGATGTATTCCTGGTGGTTAGCTGCTGTAATTCGGCATTTGTACCGGCCGGCCGGCAAGTTGGAAAAAAGTGCTTCGCCAAGTTCATCGGTATTTTGAGTGTACGTTTCGGTTAATGTCTGCTCATTCTGGACTTTGATTTGAGCTCCTGAAAGCCCCGGAACAACCGCTGCGGTGCTTTCGTCTAGCGTGCCGGTATAAATATCGGAAACTTTAAACAGCACATTGCCGATGCCGGATTGAGTCACCGCGACATACACCGGAACCTCTGAAAGCGGTGCATTCAAGCTCTCAACTCTGAGATAATACTGATAAAATCCCTCATTTGTTGAAGATGAATTCGGCGTAAAAAAAAGGCTTACGTCGCGCTGCTCACCGACACCGATATCGCCTGCGGCCGCCGGGGTATTCAAGTGCACCCATCCAGGCGCAGCGGTTCCATCCGGCTTAACGAGAGACAGCAAAACGCCCGCCAGGTCGGTCAGGCCCCTGTTTTGTAGCCGGATTTTTTCCACTACGCTATCACCCAACGCCAACCTCGTTTCCAGGTGATCCGGGGTAAAAACAAGAGCCGGCCGGGCGTTCGTTATCATCGCATCAATAACAATAGCCGCCCATTGATTGCCGTCTTTGTCGTCACTTTTTACCCTTAAAATGATTCTTCCGGTGGCGGGCGCCGTGTTATCCGCCCAGATTTTGCATTCCAAAACCTGGGATTGGCCGGAATCAAGGTCAATGCCCATACTGTTCACGGAAACGTTGACACCCGGTATGAACCGGCCGCCGGGCTGATCCGTTTCATTGTATTCCAGATGCAGGTTACGGGCATAGGTACCCTCTCCGGCAGTCACATTAATTAGTAGGGTTTGCTCGTAGTTTCTGGGAATGTTCAATTTAACATTGGTCGGGCTGACGGCAACCCCGGTGATAACGAACTGCCCATGATTCGGCCGGTCTTTGAGCCCCGGATGCAGGGCACTCACGCGGTATATGCCCGACGCTTTTTCCTGCGGCACAAAAGCATGGGAGAATTGTCCGTTGTCGTCCGTAAAAACTCTGAATTTTCGCTCAAATCCATTATTTGCGACCACCAGGTCCAAAGGGACCCCGGGCAGAGGCAACTGAACTTCCCGGTCCACCGCCTGCCCGTTAATAAGAATATCTTTATCGCCTTTGGATGTCGCGGGGGATATCGATATAATATCACCCCAATAGGCAGTTTCTGCCAGCAGGATCTTGCGTGAGGTCCTCAGTCCATTCAGGGCAACCTGTTCCGGTTGTGAAAGCCGGTGATGAATTTTAGAAATCTCGAGAACCAGCGTAACCTCATTAGGTGAGGTATCCGGGATGTCGATTTGCAAGGGTTGTGATGTAAAAACGCTTCCGGCCGGTATGCGGGCGATTGTTTTTCCGTCTGGAATCGTAATTACATTTTGGCCGAGATGCTGTTTGTAGGAGGACCTGGAAAGGACATTTCCATCCGAATCCGTCAGATGAAGGATTATCTCGTCTGACGCATTGGCTCCCGACTCAATGGCCGTAACGATTTCAATTTCCTCCCTGCCGGTATTTTCCAGCGTAAACCGGACGCTTCCGGCCCCGCCGCGTATGAAGGCTTCATTTACGATATCCGCAACGAGCATACCGTCGCCGATTTCGAGCTGTGAGGTACCGGCAATCTCGATGCGATCCCCGTATCGCGGACTGATCTCGATGGTCGTGAGCAGGTTCACGACATCCGCCAGATCGTTATAACCGCCGACCGTCAACGGCACGGTGGTTGATTTTCCGCTTGCAACGCTAAATGGCTTGGTTATGTGTACGCGCCCACCCAACTCGGCTTTGAGTTTAACCCCGTCTACCGGATTAACTGAGTCGTTGCTTACAAGATATTCGAGGCGGTTCATCACGTTGCGTTCGATGCGGGTACCTTCTTTCAAAACGGCACTCATTGCGGGAAGTGCAATGCTGCGCCCCGGGCTTGACCGATTATCCGTGTCCACGGCGATCAACGTGTAGTGCCGCTCGCTGCCCGCGTGCCCGGAATCCGTGAACGATTGCCCGTGCAACGGGGATGAGTTCAGCTTTACGAGCTGTTCGTCGAGTCCCAGGTAAATGTCATAGCCGGCGATATCCCCTCCGGGGTGGGTCCAGGAAACCACGGGCGGGTCATCGTCTATTTTCAGTACTCTCAGACTGGATACCGGCAGCAGTTCAAAGTCAAGATAATATGAGTTGGAAGGTGATGACTCATTGCCCGCGCGGTCCACGGCAGTGACCACGTAGGCATGATCCGCGGGAGAGGGATTTGAGTCCGTAGCCGTCACGGCAGCGACGCCCGTAACGACAGGCGTCAAACCGTCCACCGAAATGATGGCGGGCAAGTCTGCACGATACAAAGCATAAGTGACCGGCTCGGTGTAAGGCGGGGCATCCCAGTCTGCTTTAATTCCTGATTCTACCAGGGTCAGTGCCAGATTTCGAGGGGGGCCGGGTGCTGCCGAGTCAGCCGTCACCTCAACGGGAGTGCTCAACGCGCTTGCGGACTTCTGGGCATTGTCCTGCCGGACGGCGGCAACCGCATAGGCGTATAATCCGTCACCGGATGGTTCATCGACATATTCGAAAACAGCCGGCAGCTCTTGATAAGCTGTCAGCTCCGTTTCCCCCGGCGCTTTGCGAAAAAGTGCATAGCCGGCCGCATCCGGGACGGATTTCCAGGTAAGGCGAATTTTTCCCCCTGCCAGCGATTGGCCGTTCAGGTTCCGGGGAGGTTCCAGCGGCGGGAGATCGCCCTGGTAGACCTGAAAGCGGTTCGGGACGCCGATGGCGGTGCTCACGTTGCCCAAATCATCTACCCCCCGGTAGGCGAACGCCAATGTCTCCACCTCAGCCAAACCGGCATCGGCCGGCAACGCGAATGTGCCCTGCCAAGCCTGGGCCTGCCCCGGGTCGGGATTGACCTCGGTCAAAGGATCGACGGCAACGGGCAGTCGGCCGTTGCCGGAAAGCAAAAACGACACCACGGGTGCATTACCGCCTGCGGCCGGCTCGTCCAAACCGACGGTGACGGTAATGTCGACCGGATCGGCTTCGTCATTTCTGATGGGCTCCGCAGGCTGGATCGTAAGCCGGCTCGCGGCCGGACCATCCGTATCGATCTCGAGGGCACTGCCGGAGTCGATTTCAGTCCCGCGATTGTTTACCCGGTCTCTTCCGGAGAACACGGCATAGGCCGTTCCGGTGGGGGTGGTTTCGGATATCACAAAAAACCCCGTATACTGAAGCTCGGATATTCTGGTCAAACCAACCGGAATCGGTTTCCCGCCATGCGGGGTAATGCTCAAAAATGCCGGCGGCTGAATCGGCTCGCTGACTGTCAGCAGGACATCGACCAGCCCCGTGCCGAATCTGCCGGTCGCCTCATCATAAGGACCTTCAGGCGTATAGCTGATCGAGAGGACCCTGGGAAGCACACTGTCGGACCGCGAAAATGCCTCTGGGGACAGATCACTTTCATTGCCGGCCGCATCCACCGCAGCAACCCGGTAGTAATGCGTGCCATCTTCAGGCGTAATGTCCTTGAAAGTAGTTGTTTCTAAAAGGCCCGTATTGACTCTGTTCCCCTGCTCGCGCAGGCTGAAACTGTTGGCGGCCCGGTAGACATGATAGCCTTGCACGGCAGCTTCGTGCGGCCTTCGCCAGGACAGACGAATTGCTCCGCCCGCTCTCGGATCAGCCGTCAAATCGGCAGGAGATGTCGGTAATTTTGAATCCAGCGTTACAAGTACCTCCGGGCTCAGGGGCCCGGTTCCGGCGCGATTGCGGGCCTGCACCTGAATTCGATTTTCACCTTCACCCAGGCTTAAAGGAAAGCTGAAATTGCCGCTTTTGTCGACTGGAGCGGCGGCACCTGTTGCCAGGCTGTTGTTGTAGATAACGACATCTGCATATTTGGGAGCATGTCCTGATACGGCGATAATTTGATTATTTATGACGGTTCCACTGGCCGGATCGACAATGACGGGTGCAGATGCCGGGGGCGTCAAGGCAACATTCAGCCCGTAATCCACGGTGGTGCTGTTCCCCAAGGTGTCGTAGGCGATGATGGTGAGGCTGTGACTGCCGTCTTCCTCGGAAACGATATTCCAGAAGCAGGCATATCCGTCTGTCCCGGCGGTATCGGAACAAAGCAGGCTGTTATCGAAGTTAAATTCCACATGGCTTACACCGGCGGGATCGGATGCATCCAGGGTGATCGTTGCCGGGGTATTTAACACGGCTCCGTTAGTCAGCAATTCGCCGTTCACGGCGATATTCGAGATCTTCGGGCCGGCCGTATCCGCCCTGGGGGTTGCTGATACCGTTTTGACTTCTTTTTGCTCCCCACCGGAAATGTTCACTGCCGTCACAGCAAAATAGTAGGCCTTGTCGTTCGCCAGACCGGCGATCTTCAGTGATGTCCCGGGCACGTTCATCCGGGGCGTCATCCCCTCGATGGTCGTAAAGTCGGCATCAGCTGCGTAAATTGAATAATATTTAACGTAATCCGTGGGCTCTGAACTTTCCCACGATATCTCGACATGGCCGCTGTACGGGGTGGCAGCGGCATTGGCAGGGTTCTGCAGCAGAGTGACCCCGACAATAGACAGCCCCGGACTTTCGTTTCCGGCTTCATCGTACGCCATGACCCTGAAATTGTAAGCCGTTGCCGGAATCAGCCCGGTGACTTCATATGACTTCTGATCGAGCGGAAGGGAAATTCCCTCCGACGCATTGTTAAAGAAGACCTTGTAGCCGAAGAATCCGCCGTAATCAGCCGGCATCCGCTCCCAGGTGAAGATAAGACGGGTATCAAAGCACTCGACCTGCAAATCAGTCACGTAATCTAACGGGGACCCATTTTCCTCCTCGAGGAAAAATGAGAAGTTTACCACCGCCATCCCGCTGTTATCATTATAATCGTAGATGCCCGCAGCTATTTCCTGGGGGTCTGCCGATCCCCACCAGTTGTTGGTGGCATCTATAACCGTCGTATTCCAGGTCCAATAATCGCGACTCACATAAAAGTTATACGTTGCATTGTCATAGATGGAACAGCTGTTCACAACAGGGCGCGGTAGATCAGAGCCGTAGTAGTGTCGGGCCTCGAGGCCCTTGTTGTTGTAGCGGATGGTGCAGCCGCTGATCAGGGGCGAAGTATCCCGGTACATACAAACCCCAACATCGGCATACTCCACCACACAGTTTTGAAGACTGCCGGAGGACCCATTTGAAAACCGGATCCCCAACCAGTCGCCAGCAGCCGGCTCGGACATGCCGGATGTGAACACCACGGGATCGTCCCCCGCCTGCCCGGCCGCCAACGTCCCCTGGCTGCCGACGGTCAGGTAGGCTCCGGGCAGAAACTTGATCACTGTGCCGGGGGCGACCGTCAGCTCGTGTCCGGACTGAACCTTGAAATACGTCGGCACTAGATACGTGCCGCTCAGGGTCATACTCTCCCGGGTGCCGCCGATTAGATAGGTCCCGCCTTCTGCAGGGGCAACCGGTGATCCTTCCTCTTCATCCAGAAAAGATGAAAAATCCACAACCGCCATCCCGCTATCATCATCATAATCGTAGATGCTCGCAGCTATTTCCAGGGGATCCGCCGATCCCCACCAGTTGTTGGTCGCATCTATAACAGTCGTATTCCAAGGATAGAAAGAATATTGCAGACTCGCATAAAAGTTGTATTCAGCATTGTCATAGATGGAGCAGCTGTTCACAACAGGGCGTGGCCGACTACCGCCGCTGTGGTATTTGGCTTGGAGGCCTTTGTTGTTGTACCGGATGGTGCAGCCGTTGATCAGGGGCGAAGTATCCCGGTGCATGTAAACACCAACGTCGGCATACTCCACGACGCAGTTTTGAAGATTGCCGGAGGACCCGTCTAAAAACCGGATTCCCAGCCAGTCGCCAAAAGCGGGCTCGGACATGACGGAAGTCAATACAACTTTAGCGCCCTCTGCCTGCCCGGCTGTCAATGTTGCCTGGCTGCCGACTTCCAAATATGCTCCCGACATAAACTTGATAATTGTACCGGGGGCGATGGTCAGCTCATGGCCGGGCTGAACCCTGAAATAAGACGGCACCAGATAGGTGCCGCTCAGGGTCGTGTCGGCCCGGGTGCCGCCGATTAGATAAGCCCCACCTCCAGAAGGTGCAACCGGTGAACCGTTTTCTCCATCCAGAAAAGATGAATAATCCACCACGGCCAAGCCGTTGTTGTCGTCATAATCGTTAATGCCGGCAGCTATTTCCCGGGGATCCGCCGTTCCCCACCAGTTGTTGGTCGCATCTATAACAGTCGTATTCCAAGGATAGAAAGAATAATGCAAACTCGCATAAAAGTTGTACTCTGTATTGTCATAGATGTAGCAGCTGTTCACAACAGGGCGAGGCCGATCACCGCCGCTGTGGTATTTTGCTTCGAGGCCTTTGTTGTTGTACCGGATAGTGCAGCCGCTGATCAGGGGCGAAGTATTCCGGTACATGTAAACCCCAACGTCCGCATACTCCACCACACAGTTTTGAAGACTGCCGGAGGACCCATTTAAAAACCGGATTCCCAACCAGTCGCCGGCCTCAGGTGCGGTCGACCCTGAAGTAAACGTCACGGCGGCGCCCTGGGTTTGATTGGCAATCAAGCTCCCATAAACAATCAACTCGGTTCGCGAGACATCCGCACCACTAACCTGGTCATCCGCCCTGACCGGGAATATGATACGGGTTCCGGGTTCGATTATAAGGTCAAGATTCGCGGGCACGACAACATCACCGGTGAGTGCGATTGTTCCCGACCAAACTTCATTGTCCGCAAGAGTGCCGGAGGTTGTTGCTCCGTGTGAGATTGATGGTTGGAATAGCGCAAAAAGCAAAATTGAAACCAACAGTAGGATCACCTGCAATCTTTGTCCGTTCATGTTTCTCCTAGCGAAAATCAGCAACCTGCCGGGTAGATGAAATTTACGCATGCCGAGTTCGTTGCTCTAATTAGCTGAGATCAGCGACTCCCTTGTGTGCAATATTCAGGTGTATATCAACGGAGAACGGAGCTAAGTTGGCGACCATAAAAGCAAAAAACCGGCTTGCCATAGATATACCTCTGGTATTGCCGGCAAACCGGTTTCTAGTAACCAACACAAAATCCCCCTTTAACCGCGTTTATCTAGTCTTCCAATCATCCACCTTCCAAAAGGTGGTGACGCCCCCGGAATCTGAATGATAAACGAACATTTCGTGTTATATTAAATTTTTATGGTAATGGTTTTGGAATAGTTTAGCCACCCGCGGAGAGCGCAAAAATTTTCAACTCAAAATAAGTTATCTTATGCGATATCCCGATATCTATTTAATTTGTCTGTAGGATCTATCGATCCACCTTGTAGCCATGTCTGTCTTCTAAATAATTATTGCATGGTTGTCAATAAATAAACAAATAATTTCAGGTAGATATTTAATTCATTGCACAGTCTTCTGTAAAATAATACCACCTCAAGTATGTAAGTTGTTTCACAGTACTTCGGCAACTCTCTGAAATTGTAAACATATCAAGGTTCCACGCTTCCTCCTCAGGATTTTACGTGGCCGGCAAAGTTCGAAGGTTCAAGGCTCTACCCCCCAAAACAGTCATTTTAACCGCAGCAGCGAATACTATGATACGGTGTGGATGATCAATATCCGGGTTTGAGCCGGGCGCGGTTTTTTTATTTGTCGCTTAAATTCCGTCTGATGACAGCCGAAAGATACCGTGGAATGCCGGGTGCGAAGTCCTTCTGCTCAAAAGCGGGCAGCGAGTTTGTGCTGGAGTTTCTTCCGGGCAGCGAGCAAATCTGCCCGTCCGAGTCGGCTATCGTAAATCCGCCACCCGGCAGGGGTCGGATTGCCGGCCTTCAACCCGAGTGACCGCATACAGGCGCCCCCCCGGGCGACAGGACCTGGGCTGAGATACGAATCAATTGATTCGCCCGGATGCACTCACCGATGAGGTCCTCGATGAAGGCCAGCCGCAGGAGAAGCGATGCGGGAGACCGCCGCCGGTATTCCGGTGTAACAAGGATCGAGGAAATAAAAATACCACCCTCAGCAGGACAAAATGATGGGAGAATGTCAGCTGCATCGATGCATTTTTCCTGGAAATCAGGCTCCAACGTTTTTTCAAAAACATTGGCGAAAAGGGGTAACGCGGATAAGTAACCCACAACTAAACTTTCTGAAACCACTGCAATCCTGAATATCGCGCGGTTCCTCTCATACCAGGTTTGCAGGAGTGAAACCGGAAGCGCAGATGAATGTCCATAATTCTGCACGGCCAATCTATGCAAGGCCGCACAGGGGTTTTTCCGGTACGCTTGTCCGCGCACGATTTGAATGGAAGGCGAATAGCCCACGAAATCCCCCGGCACTTTGCCAATTATTTTAAAACCTCAATTTAATCCCTAAATCGTTTTCAGCACTTTTCAAGCCGGGTCGGGTGCGGTTGATCTTCCCGTGTCCAGTGCTTTGCGAACCGTTTGGGACAGGGTTTTCAATGACAGCGGTTTCATCACCAGTTCCTGGATGCCCAGCCGGATGGCGCTCTCCTTGCGGATGCGGTCACTGTAGCCGGTGCAAATAACGATGGGAATATTGGGACGAATCATCAATATTTCGCGCGCAAATTGATCGCCCGGCATATTCGGCATCGTCATGTCCGTAAGAATCATGTCGAATCGGTTTGGGTCTGACTTGAAAAGCTCCAGCGCCTCGATGCTGCTGGTGCGTTGTACGACCTCATAGCCGAGGCGGCTGAGCATCTGCCTTGCGATATCGGCCAGCGCTGCTTCGTCATCAACGACCAGAATTTTTTCCTGGCCCCGGGGCAACTTTGTTTCGTGCTCTCGACCGCGGTCCGGCTCCGATTGAACGCAGGGTAAGTAGACATGAAACGTCGTTCCCTTGCCGACCTCACTCTCGGCGTTTATCGTGCCGTGGTGTGATTTCAAAATACCCCGGACGACTGCCAGTCCCAGTCCGGTTCCCGCTCCTTTTTGCTTGGTGGTAAAATAGGGATCGAATATTTTTCCGATGTCCTCCGGCGGAATACCATGGCCGTTATCGCTGACGCTCAGTTTGATATAGGGACCCGGTTGCAGATGCGGCTGGACATCATAGGTTTCGTGCTCCAAGTCAACTGATGATAGTGCTACATGCAGCGTGCCGCCTGACTGCTGCATGGCGTGGCCTGCATTGGTGCACAAGTTCATCAGGACCTGGTGAATATTTGTGGGATCAGAGAATACCGTGTCATTAGCGCTGGTGTCCGAGAATTTTATTTCGATAGTTGTCGGAAGGGTCGCCCGCAGCAATTTAAGGGTCTCCTCGACAATCGCGTGTATTTTTACCGGTTTCATTTCCTATTTATCTTGCCGGCTGAAGGCCAATATTTGGCGAACCAGATCCCTGGCCCTGGTTGTGCTTCTCAGTACCTGGTTCATATGCTGGCGCGGCGGCGATTCGTCCGGTAGTTCAAGAATGGCCAATTCTGTATATCCTAAGATACTGCCCAGAATATTGTTGAAATCATGCGCAATGCCGCCGGCCAGCGTGCCAATGGCCTCCATTTTCTGGGCCTGCTGCAGCTGGGATTCCAGTCTTTTGCGATCCTCCTCATGCTTTATGCGTTCGCTGATATCGATGAGAAATCCTCTCAACCCCACGAGCTGCCCGTTGCGGATTATCCGCGAGGAGCGAATCATGATTGGGAATCGGGTTCCGTCCTTGCGACAGGCGATGTATTCAAGCGGATCGTTTTCATTGCCCTCAAGTTTTGCGGCAATTGCTTTTGCGGCGCGCTCACGTTCGTCCGGTACCAGCATATCCAGTGCATTCAGACCATTGGCCATATCCTGTTCGGTATAGCCGAATTGATCGTAGGCATTATGGTTGACGAACACTAAATTCCCCACTAGATCTATTTCGAAGATCGTTTCTGGCATGAGTTCCGCCAGTTCTTGAAATCGAGCCCTGCTTTCCCTCAGGGCGGCTTCGTTGCGGCGTGATTTATCCACGGCTAAAATCAGATTTTCGCTCAGCAGGCGGACGGCCACTGTGACACAGAAAAGAATTCCAGCGGCAATGACAATATCTGGATAGTGCGTAAAACTGCTCATTCGGTTGACAAAAAGGCCATTGATTTCACCCCAGATAATTACCAGGATCGAAATGACCGAAAAAGCAGCATAGACGAAAAATGCCCGGCGGCTGTACGATAGACTGGCAATAACGATGGCCAGAGGGAAGATGACAACCGTGATATCGTGACTGCCGTCCCCGGTGATCATCGAGTAGATGATGGTGCCTAAAAACAACACCGGCGTAACGACTCCGGCGGCGCGCTGATGACGCCGGCGGCTCAACCATAGCAGGCCTGCGATTACCAGAACGTTAACGCCGGCAATATAAACAATACGCGGCAATCCGAACAAGTAGCTCGCCACCGCTATAATCGAGGCGCCCCCAAGGGCCGACAACAGGATGATGTAAAGCGTGCGACCGATATAATATGGGTCTCCATTGTTAAAATTGGGTGGAATGAACAGATTTTTCAGTTTAGATAATATCATCGACGATCATCTCCAGGGATTGCCTGCCGGTCGGCAAATTCGATCAACTCTCCTCAGGCCAAAAGGTCCCTTTAGGTCGGTTATTGATGCACTTCAGTTCGTTTTGGTAGATCGGCTTCAACTAAAATTATACCACAGTCACTTACCGGCAGGTAGGTTTTCTACGATTTTGGCGCAAGATAACTGCCTTCAGGCCGGCCGCAATATTTACCAAATTGGAATTCTGGATTTATGTTCCCGTTGCCGGCGTGCTTGCAGGGAATGTAACTAGTGCAGGGTCAATGCAACGCAGTTGGAGAGAGGTCGCCTCTTGAGAAAAGCAAAGTTTGCCTGGCGGTTCGGGCTAAAGACCTAACCCGGACAGGCCGGAAATGAAGATTGAAGATTTATGGTATGGATTACAAAAATAAACTCTATAGTTGCATAAAATTTTGAAATCAATCTTAGCCGTTGCAATGAAAACCGGCGCCAGTATTGACTGATCCTCGATTCTGGTTTCCGGTCTTTGCTCTCTCAGAGCTACGACCCGGCCGGCTGGATACTGGATGGTGGTGGAATTCTCCGATCGTGTTTTCTTCGTCATCCAGCATCAAGTATCCAGCATCCAGCATCTGATCGTAATTAGCAACGGTCTCAAGTACATCGATCAGTCTATTTGGCAAGAATTAATGCATTGTTAGGGTAAAAACGTCGTCAGGCTGTATGCTCCCTGGCCTTGTTCCTTAATTCAAATTTTTGTATTTTGCCGGTTGAAGTTTTGGGCAACTCACCGAATATGATATTTTTGGGTCGTTTGAAGCCGGCCATATTCTCCCTGCAATAGTCAATTAATTCAGCTTCGGTGGTATTTTCAAAACCGCGATTGAGTTCTACAAAAGCACACGGCGTCTCGCCCCACTTCTCATTCGGTCTGGCGACGACGGCCACCAGAGACACCGCCGGGTGTTTCGCGATGATATTTTCGACTTCAACAGATGAGATATTTTCACCCCCCGAGATAATGATGTCCTTGGAACGATCCTTGATTTGAATATAGCCATCCGGGTGCATGACCGCCAAATCCCCGGAGTGAAACCATCCGTCGGCAAAGGATTCGTCGGTTGCATCCTTGTTCTTGTAATAGCCTTTCATGACGGTATTGCCGCGAATCATGATTTCTCCCATTGTACAACCGTCTCTTGGTACCGCTGCCATCGTTGCCGGATCCAGTACATCGATTTCTTCCATCATCGGATATATCACACCCTGGCGGGCTTTGATTTCGGCTTTTTTATCAATGGACAGTTCGTCCCAGTCCTTATTCCAGGCACACTGAAGCACGTGCCCGTAGGTCTCGGTCAATCCGTAGACATGCATGACTTCAAACCCGAGAGAGTCCATTTTTTCCAGAATAGCGCTTGGCGGCGGCGCGCCCGCGGTGATGACTTTGACTTTATGATCAATTTGCCGTTTTTCATTGTCAGGTGCATTGGCGATTAAGTTTAAAACAATCGGCGCCCCGCTGAAATGGGTAATTTTATGATCCGCTATCAGATCATAGATGTCTTTGGCAACCACATATCGACATCAAAAAAAAGTACCCGCCAAAGCGGCGATGGTCCATGGATAGCACCACCCGTTGCAATGAAACAGCGGCACGGCGGAAAGATATTTCAGATGATTGGGCATGTTCCAGGCGATAACACTCCCCATGGCCATTAAATAGGAACCGCGGTGATGATAAACCACGCCTTTGGGCCGGCCGGTTGTTCCGGAGGTATAGTTCAGCGATATCGCCTGCCATTCATCCTCCGGCCTTCTCCATTTGTAGTCCATATCGCCTTGTGCAAGAAACTCCTCGTAATTGCATTTGCCAAGGGGGTCGCCTTCGCCCGCTTTCAAGTCGGCCTGTGGATCTTCAATATCAATTACCAGAATCTCTTTGTTAGACTTAGCCAGCGCCTCATTGACGGTGGGAGAAAGCTGGGTGTCGGCGATAAGGGCCTTGGCGTCTCCATGATCCAATATGTACGCGATGGTATCGGCTTCGAGCCTGGTGTTGATCGCATTGAGAACGGCGCCGGTCATGGGGACCGCATAGTGGGCTTCAAAAATTTCCGGCGTATTCGGCGCGATGATAGACACCGTGTCGCCCAGTCCAATGCCGTGTTTTTCAAGGGCGCTGGCGAATTTGAGGCACCGGGAATATGTCTCCGACCAGGTGTAGGTTCGATCGCCGTATACAATGGAGGTGTAGTCAGGAAACACTTCTTTGGTTCTTTCAAGAAAAGATAAAGGCGTAAGCGGTACAAAATTGGTTGCATTCATGTCCAGGTTCATCTCATAATTATTAAGTTTTGAATTCATTGCACCCCTCCTTGTGTCTTTTCAATTGTGACCGGTTTGCTATTTCACAGATTGCGCTTTTAGCGCGAGGAGTATAGAGAAAATGCCCCAGCACGTCAAGAGGGAGAATTGTGTTGGTTAATGGGTATTTGGTATTGGGTAATGGGTATTGGGTAATGGGTATTGGGTATTGGTAGTGGGTATTGGGTAGTGGGTAGTGGGTATTGAGTAGTGGCATTGAGAATTAGACAGTCACCCAATCAGTTTCGTGCAAATTGGGTAAAACATTTGTAGGGCATCTTTGTAAAGCACTAACAAACAAGTTTTTACAAAGATTGTTTTATCCTTGCATTAGTGGTGCTGTCCGACAATAATGTTATTCTCAACTCACATTCAATACGAGGGTCTGATTTATGCGACGGATCGAAATCGACCAAGACAGATGCAGCCGTTGCAATGGCCCGGTTCATGGTATGTCCCGGAGAAATTGAGATGGATGCCAATCAACAGATAGCTCATTTTGTATCGCAAACCCGCTGGGAAGAGCTGCCTGCCAAGGTGCAGGAAAAAGCACGCATGTGTTTCATCGACAACCTGGCCGCTGCCATCGCCGGCACCAAAACGAGAGTCAGCCAAATCTGCGCCGACTACGCCCAGACCACCTGGATCGGCGACAGTGCGACCATCCTGCTGCACGGCAAGCGTGCATCTCCGGTCGGCGCGGCCTTTGCCAATGCTGCGGCCGCCAACGGGATCGACAGCGACGACAGTGTCAGGTACGCCTGGGGCCACGGAGGTGCCCAAATATTCCCGGTCGCCCTGGCAGTGGCGGAAAGCCTGGATCTTGACGGCGCCCAGCTGCTGGCTGCGACGGTGGTCGGTTATGAAGTGGCCCTGCGCATCGGAGGTTTCTGGCATGAACACCACCAGGATTACCAAGCCTGCGGTTCATGGGGCTCGGTGTCCAGTGCCGCGGTTGCCGCCAACTTGATGGGGCTGGTGCCGGCCGAAGTATCGAACGCCCTGGGCATCGCCGAGTACCATGCACCCAATGCACCCATGATGCGGGACGTCGATCACCCGGCCATGGTCAAGCATGCCATTCCCTGGGGAAGCATGACGGGGGTCACGGCCGCCCAGCTGGCCGGATGCGGGTTTAGCGGAATTCCCTTGCTGTTCGGGGAAAAGCGGTATCAGAATTGGGTTTTGGACATCGGTAATCGCTATCTCATGCCTGAGGGCGTCGCCTGGAAAATGAAGGGCTATGCCTGCTGCGCCTGGGCCCATGCTGCGGCGGAAGGCGCCCGGGAACTGGTGGTGAATCATGGAATCGCCCTGGAACAGATCGAGCGCATCGTGGTGGATGCGTTCAATGAAACCGTTCGCTTGGGGACCCGGTTGCCTTCGACGACCGAAGAGGCGCAGTTCAATCTGGCCTGGCCAGTGGCGGCTATGCTGGTGGACGGCGAGATCGGGCCCCGTCAAACCCTGGAGCACCGCCTTAGGGATCCTGCTATTCTAAATCTTGCCCGCCGGGTCGAGGTGATCGAGTCCGACGAACTTAACGAATTGTGCCGGCTGCATGCCGCGGGAGATCCACGGGGCCGTTTCGCCAGTATTGTAACCATAAAGCTAAAAAACGGGCGCGAGTATTGCTCAGGGATGAAAGACGGCGGCCTGAAGTTTCCGGCGCCGGAATGGACCCGGGAAAATATGGCCGAAAAGTTTCGCTGGCTGGCGACAACGGTATTGGACCGCGCCGTGGTTGATGAACTGCTGGAAATGGCCTGGCACCTGGACGAATTGGGCCGGGTCCAGGAGCTGAACGCTCGGTTGAGCTAATCTCTGATACCTGCTGCAAATTATGCGCTTCCCGGGAAAATGCCCCATGAAAATGAGGGATTTCCACTATGGACAATCCAGCAAGATTTTGAGAAAAGGCCTCTTTTCGATTCAGGACGCATTAATGCAGATTCAGAGGTTCAACCATGGCTTCAAATTTCAAAATCTTCGTCAATAAGAAAAACGATCTCCTGCATGTCAAACTCATCGGGGAATTTGACGGATCGTCGGCTTTAGAACTGATAAACCTATTGAAAGAGCATTGCCGTAAAAACGGTCAGATTGTGATTCATACTGGAGATTTATTCGCCATCCATCCCTTCGGCCGCCAGGTATTCCAAAATGAGAGTCACATATTGAACCAAAAATCCGCTCAAATCATCTTTACCGGGGAACATGCCATTAAACTCGCACCCCACTGGTGTGTGTCACTCCCCTGAAGCCCTGAGCGCCTCCTATGAAACTTCGTTAAATTAGACAGGATTTACAGGATTAACCGGATTATTTTGTTCTCCTATAGCCAAATCCTGTTGATCTTGTTGATCCTGTCAGAAAAAAGAATAGCATTTCGCGAAGTTTCTGACATTGATCAGACTGGCCGTTTTTTGGCCAGAGGCAGCGCTCTTGTGAAACTGCGCAAAAATCAAGGTTTCGGGTGTCAGGTTTCAGGTGTCAGGATAAATCGTCTGACCTCCCATCCACCAAGCATCTTAATTGAATAGCAAATTACATGATCGTAGGGCGGGCCACCGTGCCCGCCCAAATGCGGTCGGCACGGTGGCCGACCCTACTTTTCATATGAACAAAGTTTCTGACATTGATCAGATTGGCCGCTTTTTGGCCGGAGGCTGCCGCTCGTGTGAAACTACATTTCAAATACTGGAGTCGATTCCATTTTGGGCTAGTTTGCAATTGTAGGTTGGGTTGAGCCAACTCAGTGCATCGTTGGGTTCGTTACACTCTACCCAACCTACATTTTTGCGGTGCTTTCACGAAATGCGAAACCCAACATCAGCCGATTTTGGAACCGATTCTCAATAGTTTGTTTTCTGATCAGACCGGCTGTCTTTTAGCCGGAGGCAACGCTGTTGTGAAACTTCAGGGAATGACTAATGAAAAATGAATAATGATCCGCAGCAGGCGGAGTGGAATCGCTTGGGGCTTGGGGCTTCGCTCTACGAGCTACGACCCCACACGTCGCTCTGTCGTTTTAAAATAGATAGAATTCCTTAAATCCGCAATCCACAATCCGCAATCCAAAATGCGGTAATACCTTAAATCCAAAATCCGCATTCCAAAATCTTAAATTTGCTTTTTGAAGTTTCTTTTCTTTGATCAGACTGGACGCTCGCGGCCAGAGGCAGCGCTCGTTTGCAAATCGGTAAAATAATAGTATTGACTAGTTATTAAACATATGCCATGTAAATTTGTGCAATTAATTTATATCCTGAATTAATTGCACAAAATCATCGGCAGAAGATTCTCCTCCGTCTGCCGTTGCTCTACTCTACATCCTATAGTCGTCTAACCATAAGCAAAAGGAGGTCCCGCATGAAAAAGCTTTCAATTGGATTTGGTTTCATCATTGTCGTCGTCGCGGTGATCGGCATCATCAACGGCAGTGCTTTTGCGAAAGCCCTCACGGTTGGTGTGAGCTGGTCGAACTTTCAGGAAGAGCGTTGGAAAACCGACGAGGCGGCCATGAAGGCCCAATTGGAGAAACTGGGCGCAAAATATATCAGCGCCGACGCCCAGGCCGATTCGACCAAGCAGATATCCGATGTTGAGAATCTGATTGCCCGGGGCTGCGACGCGCTGATTATCCTGGCCTACGACTCGGATGCCATCTCGCCGGCCATCGAACGGGCCAAGGCCGAGGGAATACCCGTCGTGGGCTATGATCGCCTGATCGAAGATCCCTATGCATTTTATTTGACTTTTGACAATAAGGAAGTCGGCCGGCTGCAGGCCCGCGAGGTGTTCAAAGTCAAGCCCGAAGGCAACTATGTCTTCATCAAGGGTTCATCGACAGACCCCAATGCTGATTTCCTGCATGCCGGACAGCTCGAGGTGTTGAAAGAGGCCATGGATGCCGGCAAAATCAAAAACGTGGGTGAGCAGTACACCGATGGATGGAAACCCGAGGTTGCCCAACGAAATATGGAGCAAATCCTAACCGCCAATAACAATAAGGTCGATGCGGTGGTCGCCTCCAACGACGGCACTGCCGGCGGCGTGGTGGCGGCGCTGACGGCCCAGGGCATGGAGGGCATCACACCCGTATCGGGCCAGGACGGCGATCACGCGGCGTTGAACCGGGTTGCCCGGGGCACCCAGACCGTGTCGGTCTGGAAAGACGCCCGTGAGCTGGGCAAGGCTGCGGCCGATATCGCCGTGACCCTGGCCAACGGCGAAAAGGTCAGCAACGCCATCAAATGGTCGGGTGGACCCAAGGGGGTTGAGATGGACTCCATTCTGTTGAAGCCGGTGCCCATCACCCGGGCCAATTTGAACATCGTGATCGAAGCCGGCTGGGTCGATAAGCAGGTGGTTTGTCAGGGTGTCGGCAGCATGGCTCCGGGAGCCTGCAAGTAGTCGATTCGCGGCGGGCGTTTCCGTTCCGATGCGGGACGCCCGCGGACAGACATCGAGTGTCGAAATTCCTGAGCGTCGAACATCGAATAAGGTTTGATTTCAATTTTAGAAAAATTAGAATTATAGTCAATTAGGTTTCTATTGATCTTTGCGGAGTCAGTCCATGTCCAATCAAGTGCAGCAGGCCCTGGAAAAAGACAACGCGTTGGCGCGGCTCCTTCAGCGGCTCGATATCGATAATCGGATGCTGGCCATGATCATCGCACTGCTGGTGATCTGGGTAGCGCTGAATATCCTGACCGGCGGAATTTTTCTCACCGCCCGCAACATGTACAACCTGGCGGTGCAGTCAAGTGTGGTGGGGATCATGGCGACGGGCATGGTCCTCGTGATCGTGTGCCGCCACATCGATTTGTCGGTGGGATCGCTGCTGGGATTCACGGGGATGGTCATTGCTTACCTGCAGGTGCACGTGTTTCCGCTCGGCGCGTCCTGGAACTGGCCCTTGACGATTCTTTGCGGATTGGCCCTGGGCGGACTCGTGGGATTATGGCAGGGCTGTTGGATTGCTTACCGCGGGATTCCATCCTTTGTCACGACCCTGGCCGGGCTGTTGATGTTTCGCGGCGCCGCCTATCTGGTCACCGATGGCCGCACCGTGGCGCCCATGGACAAGACCTACCAAATCCTGGGCGGCGGCATCGACGGCTCGATCGGGGCGACCTGGAGTTGGATCCTGGCCGGGCTGGCGATTACCTGGATGGTCATCAACACCATTATGGTGCGTCGCAGCTACCGCAAATACGGATTCAAAGTAAAGCCGATCGGAGTCCAGCTGTTTTTGTTGGCCCTCGGCATCGCGTTGGTCTGCGGCTTCGTGCTGGTGATGAACTCCTATTACAAACCCCGCACTGAGATTCCACGCGGCATCCCCGTGCCGGTGCTGATTATGATCCTGGTGGTGGTAGGCATGAGCCTGCTGTCTAAGATCACCCGTTTCGGCCGCTATGTGTTTGCCATCGGCGGCAATCCTGAAGCGGCTGAACTGTCGGGCATTGCCGTTAAAAAGATTACCACCTCGGTCTTTATGGTTATGGGCGTTCTGTGCGGGGTGGCCGCCGTCATTACCACGGCGCGGTTGAATGCCGGCGCGAATTCCATGGGGATGCTGGCCGAACTGAATGTCATTGCCGCCGCTGTCATCGGCGGAACTTCCCTGGCCGGCGGCCAGGGCACCATCACCGGTGCCATCCTGGGGGCGGTGATCATGCAAAGTCTGGACAATGGAATGGTGCTGCTGGGAATCTCCAGCGCCATGCGTCAGCTGGTTATCGGCGCGGTACTGATTCTCGCCGTTTGGTTCGATGTTGTATACAATAAGAAAAGGCAGTAGCCGGAAGAACAATTTTGATTTAAATCCGGCATTACGGAGTATCAGCATGAGTCAGACACCTCTCGTCGAAATGAAGAATATCCACAAGCGATTTGGCGGTGTGCATGCCGTTAACGGGGTGAGCATCGATCTCAATCCGGGCGAAGTCGTCGGTGTGCTGGGGCACAACGGGGCGGGCAAAACCGTGTTGATGAAGTCCCTTTCCGGCGCCATTCCCTGCGACGAAGGGGAAATCCGCATCAATGGTCAAAAGGTTCGCATCGAATCGCCCCGTCATGCGCGCAATTACGGTATTGAAACCATCTATCAGACCCTGGCCCTGGCCGACAATCTGGATGCACCCGCCAATTTATTTCTGGGCCGTGAAATCATGACCAGCTACGGGACACTCAATGACCGGGCCATGGAAAACGAGGCCCGCAAGGTCATCAAGCGCCTGAACCCCAATTTCAAAAACATTACCGATGCGGTCAAAAACATGTCCGGCGGTCAGCGGCAATCCGTGGCCATTGCCCGTGCCATATACTTTAACGCCAAAATTTTGATCATGGACGAACCCACGGCAGCACTGGGTCCCCAGGAGACCGCCATGGTATCCGAGTTGATCAAACAGCTTAAAAGCGAGGGCATCGGCATCTTTCTGATCAGCCATGATCTGCACGACGTCTTCGACTTGTCGGACCGGGTTTCGGTGATTAAAAACGGTAAGCTGATTGGAACCCGACGGACCGCGGACGTCACCAAAGACGAAGTCCTGGGAATGATTATCATGGGCAAGCTGCCGGAAGCCGCGTAAGCGGTGACCGCCTGATGTTAATCTGTCACTGTTTATTTTGTCGCGGAAAACCTGGCCTAAATGACCAGGTTTTCCGCGACAAAATAAATCTTCAATCTTCAATCTCTAATTCAAACTACACGGGGTTGACTATGGAAAAACTGATCGTCACTGCTGCCATTACCGGCAGCCGAATTACGCGCGAGATTACGCCTCACATCCCCCTCACCCCGGCTGAAATCGTCCAATCCGCCTATGATTGCTGGCAGGCGGGTGCCGCGATTGTCCATATCCACGTGCGGGATCCGAATACCGGTCAGGGGACCCAAGATGTGGCGGTGTTCCGGCAGGTGGTAGAGCCGCTGCGGGAGAAAACCGATCTGATCTTATGCCTGACCACCAGCGGCATCCCGGGCAGAAATCTACCCACTGAAGAACGAATTGCCCCGGTGGATTTAAGGCCTGAGCTGGCCTCATTCGATGCCGGTTCCATCAACCTGGGCGGTACGGTATTCATCAATTCACCGGAATTCCTGGATCGGGCGGCCGAAAAAATGAAGGCGGCCGGGGTCAAGCCTGAAATCGAGATATTTGACCTCGGTATGATCGTTACCAGCCTTCGCATGCGGGATCAGGGTAAACTGGAGGAGCCGCTGCATTTTCAATTTGTTCTGGGAACGCCCTGGGGTGCACCGGCAACGCCGAAATCCTTTCTGCACCTGCATGAGCACATTCCGGCCGACGCCACCTGGTCCGTCATCGGGATCGGCAAGGGCCATTTGCCGATATCCATGATGGCGTTGGCCATGGGAGGCCACATCCGGGTAGGCCTGGAGGACAATATCTATTATACCAGAGGCGTTCTGGCCGAAAGCAATGCCCAGTTTGTCGATCGCATGGTCCGGATATCCCGTGAGTACGGCCGCGATATCGCCAGTCCGGACGAGGCGCGGGAGATATTGAGCATTACAAAGAAAGCCATAGTTAAGTAGACATAAAAGCTGGCCGAGCTACACAACCAATTTGTGCCGTTCAAGAAAAGGCCTTCGGTGAAGGCTGAGTTTCGATATTACGTCTTACATTGTGTCTAAGAATTTATGCTCGTCTTAGCAAGCGCATGAAATGCTGACCTTTTTCGATTTGCCCTCTCTCAATATCGATTGACACTTAACAGGTGGATCGAGATCTTTTTATCATGACGGACTCGTCTCGAAACGATTGCAATAGTGCATGATTAACCGCGGATGCGAAGCCATTTATTATGTTGGATACATCGTTAATTCGAATTTCATAATGTGAAACTATGAAGCCGTCATTTAACTTGCATTCGATTATTCCGGTTAGCCCTACTTTAAAGTTGCACAACAGCACGAATTTGATAAAAGACATTTAAAATAAGGTAGCATTCCTTCATTCTTCATTTGTCAATCGACATTCGTCATTCCAAAGGGGGCCAGTCGTGAGACTACCGAAATTTGAGTACTTCGAGCCCAAGGAAATTAACGAGGCAGTTTCCATTCTGCAAAATGAGCCGGCAGCCCGAATCCTGGCCGGTGGAACCGATCTTTTGGTCAACATGAAACACCGGGTGGAATGTCCGCCGGTTGTGGTGAATATCAAACGGCTGGCAGGTCTGGATTATATCCGGCAGAATAACGGAGATTTCAGAATCGGTGCCCTGACGCCCTTGAAGCGTCTTTGCGCCCCGGGACCGGTTAAGGAAAATTTGCCGGGCCTGGCCCGGGCCGCCGCGGCCGTGGGCTCGTATCATCACCAGGTCATGGGAACCATCGGCGGAAACGTGTGCCAACAGAATCGCTGCAAATACTACAACCAGTCCCAGTGGTGGCGCAGTTCAAGGCCGACCTGCTACAAAGCAGGCGGCGAAATCTGCCATGTGCTCAACAAAAAGGAGACCTGCTATTCGACCTACTGCGGCGATCTGGCCCCGGCACTGCTGGCACTGAATGCCGCTATTCGTGTGGCGGGAAAAGACGGCGAACGGGAGATTTCTCTGCGGGAGTTTTTTACCGGTGATGGAAAAATACCCCATGTCCTGAAACCCTCTGAAATACTCACTGAAATTTTGATCCCCGGAGAGGCCGCCGCAGGCGATTTGATCTATGTGAAATATGCCAATCGCGAGAGCATTGATTTTCCCGTCGTCGGAGTTGCATTCTGGGCATCATCCGAGGGCAGGGAGTACCGGGTTGCCTATACGGCCGTGGATCGCCAACCCGTGCGTGGACTGGATATTGAGGCCTGTCTGCAGGGCAGGGACCTCAGCGACGAGAACCTGGATGAAGCCTGTGACCTTGCGGCCAAGGCTGCCCGGCCGGTGAATACCTCGATTTACTCTGCTTCCCACAAACGTCAGATGATGGGCGTGCTGCTGCGCAGCGCCGCCGAGAAAGCCAGGGGGAGCGCAAATGAATAATGAATATTGAATAACTAATAATTTAGGAATTTAGGAATTGGGGGATTTAGGAATTGAGGACTTGAGGGATTCTGGGATTGTGGAATTCAGGGATTCAGGAATTGAGGAATTCAGGGATTAAGGAGTTGAGAAATTCGGTGAATAAAAGATAAAATAAAGAAAAATAGATAGAAATCCTTCAATTCCTGAATTCCTTAATTCGCAATCCCTAAATAATTTTTATCCTAAATTCCTAAATCCGCAATTCCTAAATTATGTTTATCCTGAATTCCTCAATCCCAAATTGAGCTGATCATAAATCTTCAATCTTCAACCTTCAATCTTCAATAATATTGGGGGGCAATAATATGAAGCGGGCAATAGAACTCAACATCAATGGCGATTCCCATGAACTTTTGGCTGCTCCTTACCACACCCTGCTGGAAGTGCTGCGGGAACAGCTGGGGCTGATGGGAACCAAACGCGGCTGTGACCTGGGAGCCTGCGGGGCCTGCACCGTTCTGATCGACGGGGAAGCCTATTTGTCCTGTTTAATGCTTGCCGTCGATGCGGTGGGCAAAAAAATTATGACCATCGAAGGGTTGGCCGCCGGAGGTGACCTGCATCCCCTGCAAAGTGCTTTTGTCAATTATGGCGGGGTTCAGTGCGGATTTTGCACCCCCGGCATGATACTGACCGCTGAAGCAATACTCAGAGAAGAGGAAAACCCGGACGAATATACAGTCAAAAAAAAGCTGGCCGGGAATCTCTGCCGTTGCACCGGCTACAAAAAAATCGTCGAGGCGGTGATGAGTGTGAGGGAGTTGAGAGACTCGAATTAGGTAGCTTTATTGGCTATTTATAGATGGCCGTTGTCTCAGTCGTTTTTGAGGAAGTTAAATGAACTAAAATTAGAAATGACTAAAATGATCTAAAATTATGGCATTCTATCATTTTTTTCCTGATACCAGGATTTCAGTGGGCCGACCAGGCTGCCAATAAAAAAGATGGAGCTTCCGACTCCATAACTTTAGGCATTTTAGTCATTTTAGCCCATTTTAGTCATTATCCGTATTTGGGGGTATACATGCAAAAAGAGCTAAACGTTGTCGGAACCCGGGTGCCGATGCTGGATGCGGCGCAGAAAGCCAAAGGGGCGGCGCTGTTTACCGATGATCTGGTCCTGCCGGGCATGCTTTACGGGAAGATATTACGCAGCCCGGTGGCCCATGCCAACCTCGTCAATATCGACACCTCCCGGGCCGCCAAATTACCCGGCGTCAAAGGCATCGTGACCGGCCGGGACATCCCGGACCGGCAATACGGCATTGTTCCCATGGCTAAAGACGAATATGCCCTGGCCCGGGACAAGGTGCGCTACATCGGAGACGATGTCGCCGCCGTCTGCGCCGTCGATCCGGCGACGGCCGAAGAAGCGCTGGCGCTTATCGAGGTGGAGTATGAAGAACTGCCGGCCGTATTCGATCCCCTGGAGGCGAAAAAAGATGGGGCGCCGCTGGTGCATGAAGGTGTCAAACACAACACCTCTTTTTTCATCAAAAAGGAATTCGGCGACGTGGCCCGGGCCTTTGACGAGAGCGACGCGGTATTCGAAGACACGTTTTACTCCCAGCCTGTCAATCACGCGCCCCTGGAACCCCATGCCGCCCTGGCCCAGTTCGATCCGTTAGACGGTGCGCTCACCATCTGGTCATCCACCCAGATCCCGTTTTTTCTGCGGCGCAATCTATCGAATACGCTTCAGATACCGGAAAGCAAGGTGCGTGTGATCAAACCCAAGGTCGGCGGCGGTTTCGGGCAAAAAATTGACCTGTTTGCCAAGGACTTTTGTGCGGCCTGGTTTGCCATGCAGCTCGGGCGGCCGGTCAAGTTTTTATACGAGCGGGAAGAAGTCTTTATTGCCACCCGACAGCGACACCCCATGTACATCACGGTTAAAACTGGCGTCAAAAAGGACGGTACCATCCTGGCCCAGGAGTTTAAGGCCCACGCCGACGGCGGCGCCTACAACAGCACGGCGCCGACCATGATTGCCCTGTCTTGTTTTTTTCTCATGATACCCTATCACGTTCCGAACCTGATTTACGAAGGCGCTCACGTTTACACCAACAAGCCCGTGGGCGGGGCCATGCGGGGCCACGGCATTCCCCAGGCCCGCTTCGCCGTGGAACGTCAGCTGGACATGATCGCCGAGCGTATTGAACTCGATCCGGCCGAAATCCGGATAAAAAACAGCATTCATGCCGGCCAACCCCACGCGGCCGGTTTTGTCATCAATACCTGCGGTTTTTCCGAATCGGTAACCAAGGCCGCCGCGGCCATCGGCTGGCATGAGAAGCGCGGCAAGCTGCCGCCCGGCCGGGGGGGTTGGTCTGGCCGGGGCCTCCTTTCCCAGCGGCGTCAGCAATATGAGCCATATCAGCTCGGGAGCCGTGGTTCAGCTGGGCCGGGACGGAGCCGTCAACGTGCTGTCGGGTGCGGCCGACATCGGGCAGGGCGCGGAAACCGTGATCAGCCAAATCGTGGCTGAAGAGCTCGGCGTGCGCATTGAGGACGTGCGCATAACGGCCGCCGACACCGGGATCACACCCCTGGACCCCGGCACCTTCGGCAGCGGCGTGACCGTCAGGGCCGGCAATGCCGCTCGTTTGGCGGCCATTTCCGTCAAGAACAAACTGTTCGAGTTTCTGGCCGAAAAAATGGAGGCCGAGGCCTCCGATCTGGTGGCGCGGGATCGCATGATTTACGTCAAGGGCTCGTCGGAAAACGGAATGAGTCTGGCCAAGGCTTTGAAAGGCTATCAATACGCCGATCTGCCCATGCCGATAGTGGGCCGCGGGTCCTGGATGGCCCCGGCGTCCGAGCCCACCACCCTGTTTAAAGAAGACGGCAATTTTTCACCGAATTATTCCTTTATGACCCAGGCCGCCGAAGTTGAAGTCGATCTTGATACGGGCAAAGTCAAACTCCTCAAGATGGTGACGGCTCACGACTGCGGCCAGCCCATCAATCCCATGCTGGTGGAAGGACAGCTCGAAGGTTCGGTGGTGGGCGGCATGGGGCAGGCCCTGTATGAAGATATCATTATGGAAAAGGGCCAGGTCATGAATCCATCATTGCTGGACTACGGCTTTCCGACGACGCTGGAAATGCCGGAAATCGAAGCCATTGAAGTGGAGACGGATGATCCCATCGGGCCTTACGGCGCTAAGGAAGCCGGGGAGGGCACCCAGTTGTCGCCAGCCCCGGCCATCGTCAATGCCGTTTACGATGCCATCGGGGTCGATTTCATGGAGCTGCCGTTGACGCCGGCGAAGATCCTTGCTGCCCTGGAAAAGAAGAAAAAGCAGAATGATTGAAAAAATGATCTAAAATGACCTAATCCCGCTTCCTGCGGGACGGTCGGTTTTATAAAAATCTCTTTTCTTTGTGTCTTAGTGCCTTGTATGTTAGTGCTTTACAAAAATGCCAACAAATGTTTTGCACAATTTGCGCAAAATTGAGTTGGTAACTGTCTAATGTTTCAATCGTTGAGGGACCGTGTCTGACCGCGTTGCGGAAGCTCGGAATTTTCATAAACAATATCCCCGCCAACAATCGTCATCTCAACTCGCAGCTTTTCACTCCAGGAGTCCGGGGTGGTGGTTAACGGGTTGTCGGATAGAACCACCATATCGGCCAGCTTGCCCTCTTCAATGGTGCCGATGTCGTTTTCCTCAAAAATAGAAAAGGCCGCCTCTTCAGTATACATGCGCAGCGCCATATCGGCGTCCAATCGCTGTGACGGTGCCAAAACGCGCCCCTCTTCGGTTTTTCGCATGATTGAATCACGCATTCCCAGAATCGTATCAGGGGAAACCACCGGACAATCGGATGATCCGGCAACATGAATCCCGTTTTCGATGAGTTCACGGTAGGGGTATACCCAGTGGATTCGCTCTTCTCCGCATGATCGGTAAAAGCCGTCGCCTTGCTCATACAACATGCGTGGTTGAACTGCTGCAACCAGATCCAAATCCGCCATGGATTGGATGAGATCCGGGTTTAATATGCCGGCATGTTCGATGCGATGCCTTTTCAGGTTCGGCCGGTCGTTGCCCAGCACTTTTCGATAGGCATTGACGACCTGCGCAACTGCCCGGTCCCCGATGGCATGCACTGCGATCTGAAAATCCCTTTTATCGAGTTCTTGGACGATATCATCCAGCATTTCCTGGCTGCGGTACAGGATGCCGGTATTCGAGGTGCCTTCGTAGGGTACTGATACCGCCGCCGTGCGGCCGCTTAATGAGCCGTCGCCAAATAGCTTTATGGGGCCCAGTTTGAACATCTTCGAGCCGAAGCCGCTGCGCAGACCGGAATCCAGGAACGCTGCACTGCTGTCATAATAAGGCATCGCCGTCACCCGGCATTTTAATGCACCCTGGTTTTCGGCGGACTGGTAAATAGAGAGAATATCCGGTGCCGAAAGGGCATCGCAGGTCGTGGTGATCCCCATGCGGGCATATTCCGCGGCACCGGCACGGACCGCCTCCATCTGTTGATCAGGCGGCAGTCCGACAAACTCCCGGCTGGTGCTGTCAATGGAAAGCCCGAGCATCGCCGTTTCGTGCAGCACCCCGGTGGGGATCCCGGTGTCTGGATCGCGCTCGATTTTGCCGGCCTGAGGATCCGGGCTTTGCGGCGTGATGCCCATAGCTTCGAGTCCCTTGCTGTTTACTACCGCGCTGTGCCCGGACACGTGAATCAGGCCGACCGGATGGTGCGGGGCGACCTTGTCCAATTCCGGCATGGTCGGGAATCGGCGTTGCTTGACCTTGTAGTCGGCAAATCCCCACCCTTTGATCCATTCGCCGCGCGGCAATTCCCCGGATCTGTGGCTGATTTTTTCGAGCAGCTCATCGATATTACCGTTTAACGGCAGGCGACAGTTCAGATATGGCAGCCACATACAGTAGATCATAAAATGGTTGTGGGCATCGATGAAACCGGGTGCCAGTACTTTACGGTTTGTTGCTGGAATCGACATTTTTGGAGCGCAAGCAATAATGAATGCTTCATATTTTCTGAATTTGGTTTTACTGCCGCTCAGCCAATGGTCTCAGCTGGTTGGCAAGCCGTATTCTGACCCA
>Ga0209367_1000991_pt1 | contig 32819 bp, 14 predicted proteins | sample WorMetLIZISLAND2_FD_187412 | JGI IMG/M metagenome (GOLD analysis project Ga0209367, IMG submission 187412) | Marine gutless worms symbiont microbial communities from Max Planck institute for Marine Microbiology, Germany - Olavius geniculatus... ... | reverse complement strand
AAGTTATTTTTTACAGTATACACTGTAGTTTAGAACTTCAGATTTTTCCCGTCTTCGACTAACTCTCACCGCTGATTTGGCAGAAACCAGAGAGTCGACGTTAGTCTTGAAATCACGGGTGTTAGCCAATTGCAATGTTGCATTCAGACGTTTACTAGTGAGTCTTGATCACATCACAAAGCAAATTTGTTGATCTTCATTGATGAGAAGAACTGTTCACAAACGTATGTACAGCCAAACATCGCCATTAGGTTATTTCGGAGGTTGCAGAAACTAATTTTGGATACTTTTTTCTGAGAAAAAAATGTAAAAATCAGGAACACCCATATCCGTGTACTTCTGCTTCTGCTTGTCACACTTCAAATCCAATACCTTCGTCTGGAATTCTTCGGAAACGCTTTCTGCGTCAACATCAAATGAAGTGGCAAAGAGTGCAAACTGTGGTTTAAGATTATTAAGCCCTTGAAAACATCAGTCGAACTCTGCAAATAATCCACAAATAACATATGCGTAATTTTTAGCCGCCGTGGCTTAACTTCACTTACACGTAGGCCTACCACCTGAAGAGATGAGAAATGGTCTAAGTTGCCAACGCCAGCGTTGGTCGCTGCCAGCATCAGCATGCAGCTTTACTAAAGAGAACGCAAATGAGAAAAAATAGTAGTTTCGCTGGGTTACTGGAAAAATGCTGTAGTATGAATAAAACGACTTATTTTTATCCTAAATTTTTAGAATTTCAGATAATGTGTCGCGGGCCGCAAATGACGCCTTCACGCATGCGGCCCGCGAGTTTGAGACCCCTGTCCTAAATGCTATGCAGGGCTATTTATGCATAGATGTGTTGATGATTTTCGCTTAATAAACTCTGAAAGATAATGATAAAACCAAGAAGGTTTACATCTAGGAATCAGCCAAACCCCAACTACAGAAAAAATGGACCAAGTTGAATAAACATAGCATATGAATTACGTGTGCTATAGTAACTGACTATCAAGAAACTAGCATCTTCCTTATGCCTAACTCTGCAACACAAATAATTTATACTAAAACAAAGCAAGGCTTATTCGAAACTTTTCACACATCAATGAGTCATTCATATCAACTGCACATAACAAGCTGTAACAATAATAACAAACTTTCAGTACAATCATACTGAAACAATTTCTGTGCGAGTAATAAGTGAGCAGAAAACTTAAATTATTCTGTATTTATCACCCACAATACATTACAGACGCAATGCTAACATGTACTAGGAGTATCAGCTTCTACTTAGTCGAAGGGGATAAGAATAAATTCTAAAGTTAAAACAACAAGAAATTTGAGCTAATGCTCACAACACGCGCGAAAGCCTATAGCAGTTCCGATTCAGTAGTTTAGCTGAAAATTGGGGTGTTCACGCTAAGTTAATATACAAATACCAAATTCTCTATCTGGATCGCATAACAATAGTTCCGTGGTGCCACCTTGTGAATGTGAATGATATAGACTTGTGTCGCAGCCCGAAATTGCCAAAAAATCAATAAAACCCCCTATTTTGGCGTTCAAGGTCATTCAAGGTCACTGAATTCGGCGCCAATCGAGAACTGGTGTACGATTTCATATTAGTGATTAATAGTAACCTAGACCCTATCTTGCATCGTTACTGAGATAGAGCGGCTATTGGCCAAAAATTGCAAAATTCTGCCCACCCACTCTCATTTAGTGCTCTCGTTCGGGGTGACCCCCTTCAAATTATGGAAAGGCTTTACTGTTCCTGAAACTAGAGTCTTCCGGGCAGCCGATGGTCAAGATTTGGTGATCCTAGCTTGCACCGTTTCTGACTGATCCACCCGTGTGACAGATAGAGGGACAGACAGAATTGCGATGGCTAACACGCGCTGAAAGCAGTAGCTGCTTTCACGCGTAAAAATTGATCAAATTGCAAAATTTTATTTGTCTTGCTTACATTTCAGAGCACAACAAGTCGGCAGTCACAGACCATGCCATTTCTCTCAACCACATCATAGACCGGGACCACACAAAGGTTATTGACCGAGAAAGCAACAGGACGGACTAATAGGTGGATCAGGGAAAAGAACAGAAAATACACATCAGTAAAGCAGTGTTGTGGGTAAAAAAAAGTAGGCAAGGCAAGAAGTTGCATTTTTCCAACAGACAATCCAAATTTCTGATGGAGAAGACAATGGGTGCTCAAAATTTCAATTTTGCCTTTAAATTTATCTGAAATGAACGTTTTTTCAGCAACAAATTTTGCAATTTTCCACAAATATTATCTGACAAAATTTTTTGACAGCCCAAATTTGAGGCAATTGCCAGAAATCATATTCTTAAGAAGCAGCAGAGGTGCTGTAAAGTCAACATAATATGACAAATTTAAAGAATACATTGCGAATAACTGAATCGTCAGTGTCTGTGTGGGTAACTGGGATGCCACCAGTGCAGAATGCGGGCCGAGATGAACGGATGAAACTGAGCCGGTACGGAGCCAGCGACGTCCGATCTACTGTGGGACTCAATGTACTCCGAGCAGAACGTGAGATGCAGTGACTGCGTGAATATGCTGCCCGTTACCGATGCTTTGATCAACACCTGATAGAGAATAATGCATCAACACCAGATACAATACACTGTGTCTCAAAAAACCGTGCCACTCTTACTTTTTGAATAACTTTGTGAAACACTGGCCAATATTGTTAATTTTTGGCAGAAAAATCAGGAAACAACTCGACGTAAATGACTCTAGTTTTACCCAACTCACTTTAATGCTGTTGCTACACTACCCTGTAAATTTCATAAGTTGTAGTTTGGCCATTTACAACAATGAATTCCTACTGGATAGCACACGTGTCGGCTCAGAAATGATTAACTGAATAGCGACTAACATGAGTAATGTTATTATCTATCAAAAAGTCACTCATGTCTCATCACATCATTTTTATTACAGCATGTGCTCAAAATGTCCTCCTTCAGCACAAATGGAAGTGGTGGACGTTGACACCAGTTGCCGACAGCACGTTCAATAACCGCTGACACAGAGCGGCTCACTCACTGTTGATGCATCATTTCACTTCGTCGATGAATGGTCTTAAAATGAATATGATTACTGTAAATTGAATTACAGATTTTCAATGACTTTGTGGTCTCTGTTTTTTTTCTGAGCCAATGCATGCACTATCCAGTATGAATTCATTGCTGTAAAGGGCCAAACTGCAACTTCTGCATTTCACAAGATAATATAGCGACAGTATTAAGATGAGGTGGCAAAAACTATAGTCAAAATCAGACTGTGTTTTACGGAGTTATTCCAAAAAAGCGGTGCAGTTTTTTTGAGACACAATGCACCTCGGCGCTATACAAATGTGTTTTGATTGATTGATTGATTTGATAATCAACAACGATGAACATTTTGCAACCAACCATGCAATAATGCGATGCAATGCAATGACCATGTGATACAATAGAATGTAAGCAGCAAACACGAAGAGTGCATATCGAAAGATATAGACTATACTGAAATGCAATGTCAACCAACTATACAACATCACATCAAATGAGTCATATACCTTCTAGATAACTTCATTTGGCTTAATACGAATAACAGATCAATACAACTATAATAATCGAAAGTCGTGTTACCCTAAATACATAGATAAATCCATAGATAACACACCTGGCCCATCACTAATGGCAGAGGCAGAAAATGAGGCGTGGTGATGATTAGTATAACACATCGCTCATCAGGGTTGTGTAAAACGTCAGACGGAGACAGAAGACCGTTGGCTGAGGTCCCACGCTTCACAGACAGCGGACAGTTGAGTCGACCAGAGCCGCAACGAAACTTGAAGTAGAATTTCCAGTAGGGTTTTCCCGCACGCTCCTGCCATGCGAGGACACAGCGCAGTCCGATGAGTTTCTGTGGGTCAGACTGGGACAATGCTCGGACCACGACTCGCTCAGAGAGCAGTGGATAGACATGGAACAAGGCGCGAATGACTCGAGTACGTAGTCCATGGGGTCGATGTTCAACAGCAAAGGACTGCAAAGATAATGGCAGCAGAGAGTTGCTGCTGTGACAATATCTGCACACAGAGAACAAAACAATTTCCTAAAAAATACAAGAAATAAAAATGACAATATTTGCATCTAAATGAAACAAGGATGATGTTGCACAGTGCAAGACTGCAATAATGGCAGCAGCACAGAATTAAGAGCTAAGACACATCACCTACACAGATGGAACAACAATAAGTTATAAAAACACCTTTGAAACATAATATATCAGAAGTAATGTTTCTCATTTATTTTTTAAATATTTTAATCATATCAGAAAAGAAAGAAAATAAACACTGCTTGTCTGTACAGTTCAGGGTTCTCAATCGTAGCAACTATGTTGGGGTCTCGTCTGCCTCGTAAAATGACATTTGGACAAAAAATACATACATCATGTCACTGCCAATATTTTATGCCATCATGTGCTTAACCTTAATCCTGATCCAAAATGTATCTACAGACTGACTATTCAAAATATATTAATATATGCATGCAGTGTCTATGAAAACATATCAGCTCAATTTGTAAAATGAGAATCAATAGCAAGCAGACCTGCGATACAGACAGAGCCAAAATCTAGCCGAGTGAACGACAGAATGAGTGTCATGGCAGATACATGCAAACGTCCGCACGTCCTCTGGGGCTATGAAGCCGCCTATCAAGTACCACAGGTCGACCGGGTAGACCAGACCATCTTCACCAGCTGGTCTCCTCGTTGGCTTTGATCCATTCTGTTGGTGTTTTGATGCTGATCGTTGCTTAACAGGCGTGAAGCCATTACCTAATCAAAGACAACGACACATTACAACTAGATAGTGCACTGCAGAATAGTGCTGATTCGATATCAGGATTTCAATTTTGGTATGATATCAATACGATATTTTACAAAATATTGCGATATCGATATCTATATTTTTAAATAATAAGTATGTAAATCTTATACAAGCATAAGAATAAGAAGTGAACATTGAGCAAGGCAGTATTCTTTATTTAGAAGATAAAAATGTGCTGATAGATGAAATTATATTACGACTGTTTTTAAATTACGACACCATTAACTCGTCCCATTTGTAATCTCTTTCCAGTCACGCAGTGTAGTGAAGAAACTGAAGGACATATCACGATATTTTTGAATATTGCGATATATTGAAAAAATCTATATTTTTTTCAACCATACGATATGATATATCAAAAATGATATATCGATATTTTCGACATATCAAATCATCACTACTGCAGAGCCAACGGCTGCCCTATATGGGCAATTTTTTGTCATTCATGGACCAAAGTTCACAAAATTAACTCACAGGACTTTACCTAGGAAAAATCGTAGTTTACAACACTGTTTTCCGACTGTCAATATTTTGTTCTGTTCCAGAGATATTATTGTGATTAAAATTTAATGTCATTGAAAATTGAGCCAAATTTTGGATGCTTAATAACCAGTAACTTCCAAACAGGTTAAATAATAGTACCACAAGAATGACTTTTTTCTAATATCAAGAGTCAATTGCTAGTGCTACGCCTGTCGCTTGTAGCCCTCTCATCTGAGGTTTTCGGGTACTTTAAAAATGTGCTTAAAACTAGGAAACGTAGCTTTATCATTGAGCCAGGCACATTCTACTCTACACACATCGATGTAACAGCAAGACACCATCATCAAAAGCTGTCTTCATTATTTCCTACCGAGGATGTGATGTGATCACTGATGTTTACTTATTCATTTATGTGTTGATTTGTTTGTTAGCAGAACTGCACAAAAAGTTATTTGGCTAAAAATTTCCAGGCAAAGTTTGACGTGACACAACCAACTGAGAGTCAATTAGATTTTGGTTGTGACCTAAATTAGCATCTGGACCCAGCGTAGAGCCCACAGTTCTCCGTGGGCCATGGAATTTCGAGCCAAGCTGTGGAATTTTCTCTTCGCCGAGAAATTTCCATATTTCTGCTGAATTTCGTAGAATTTTACAGAAATTAAAAATTCACTGGCAATTAGTATAATATTTGACTTAACATATTTTTGTCACAAAAAAATCAAACTGAACTGGCAAAAGCTGTGGGCCCTACTAATAGCTATTGCAATATGGCACAATCGTAAATAAATGCAACACAACTTGACAGATAAAGCAAAAAAAATATACATAATTTTCTTTGTACGTTAGTAGCATAACTCAGCACAATGTTACAATGCCAGTTGGCCCTTCCAAAAGTAAAGTTTTTGAACAAGACAGAGCTCAGTTAACTTACAAATTAAAAGCTGCAGTGAGCTGCAGAATTTGGATAATTTTGCCGCGGTGAGCTGTTGAATTTTACATGGATTGTCCTGCAAATTTTCCGCATTAAACTGTAGGCTCTATTGCTCACCAGTGGCAAATAGGGAAACCTCTGCAGAAAGCAACGTAACACTGGCAGGGGATTGCGTTCTTTGACTGTCCTTCTAACAGAGTCTGTATTCATTAATACTTGCCTGCTATTGATAGATCAACTTCATCATCATCTTCATCACTGACATCGTGAGCATTACCAGTTGATGATGTCAGCCAAGACTGATGCATCACTGAATGGCCACGTAGTTCTTTTGCTACAATGACACAAACATATAGGCACATATCAAACAATTTAATTGAATAATAACTCAGAATTTGAGGCCAGGCCCAAAACAAGGCCATAAGTCCAATTGTGATTAGGTTTCTTGGTCTATGACTGTTGAATTGCCAAGCTGTCGACTGCGAATGTGGTAAAATGCCCCGATCCCAAAGCCCCCCCCCCAACGTATCTTACTGAAATTTGAAATTTACATTCAATTTTAAGGAATCGAACTGACAAATGCATGTGAAAAATAAAAAGTGTCATGATCTTCTACATAATGTTGAAATTAAAAAAAACTGCTACCACTCAATAGTAACTAGCCAAACATGCCTGTGTTAGCTGAAATCCTACCCTAAGAACATTTTAAAATCCAAGACAACTTTTTTAAAAATTCCACCAGTCATACAAACGCCAAAATCACTATTAATCTCAAAGTGTTAATTTTTTAAATAGAACAGTTATAGTCATATGACTCCAGTAAATATGCAGTCGAAAGTAGATTTTGGTGACATTAAAATGTCACACATTTATCACGTTCAGATGCAAATTCTCAATTATTAACACATGTTACCAAATCACGATTAACAATGCATCAGATATCGAATGGCTTTCAAGTTATTGGGCTACTATCAGGTTCACAGTTAGGGTTAGGAACAGGTATAGAGTTAGCAACAGAAATGGTAAATAATGACAAAAGCAACAAGCCATGGAACAGATAACCTAAAATAACTAAGATACTATACCACACAGTCAATTATTACATCATGTCTGCAAACTGACAGTCAATAATAAACCGTCACAGACTAACCCTCTGTTCGCCAGGCATTTGTGGCAGCCTTCTGAAGTCGACCAGATGGTCTTGTTTTGCAATGAGTAACGGATGCACTAACAACGTTACTTCCTTTGTGAGGGTCAGCATAGTCGTAGACTGTAAAATCTGATCAAACACAATCACAAATGTGACACAAATGCAACAAAAAACCTCATTTCAACATACTTAAAAAAAACCTTAAAATGCACACAGCATCAAGTAAATAATTAGCCACACATAAACATATTGTCCTGATCAAATGTTCAACTGACATAGTTTGTCTCCAGTTGAAGTAAAATACAAGTTAAAATTAATGTAACAATACGAAACAGACAAAGAGTTATACTTTTCAATGACAACACTAAAAACTAGTTGTGACAGTACTGCAAACAAGATGTTGAAGAAGCAAATGATTTTATCAAAGCTAACTAGAAATTTGGGGCAAAGCCCAACGCGAGTCCACCTGACGCCCTAAGTCCAATTGGGGAGCAAATTTGAAGTTTGTGAAATTACCCCGGTGGCAAAATCACATGGCCCGAACTCAAATGCATTAGTATATGCAGAACGCGCAATGTTGACATAGGATGGGTCAATATGCACACCTATAACGTTTTTGTTAGTAGACCAAATTTCACAAATTTTTTGTGCTCAATGTGGGATGAATTGCCCTTGATAACACCATTGACCACTTGTCAATATCTCTATGTGTTCCAGAGATATTTGTGGTCAATCTCAAAAGTTGTCATAAATTGCACCAAATTTTGGACGTTTTTTGCCCTCCAAAATTTCAAGGGGACAGCATCCCCCAAAAGTTGTACCCGTGTTAACACCCCAACCTAGAGGCACGTCACGTGGCAAAGTATCATGGGGCTACTCTCACTACTGGCAAAGTTATAGAGGTGCATTTACTAAATTTCAAGCCAATTTTTGACCCCCCCTCTTTGAAAAAAATTGTAAGGGGGACCCCCGTCCCCGGAGGGGGGTGCGCTAGCAAGACTTGGTCATTCTCTCGTGCACGTAAATATTTGGAGCGCAGCACCCCATAGGGGCCAAAATATGGTATTCCGAAAAAGTCGATTTAGGTGGTACGATTTCACATCGAGATCTCTAAGGCTACTGGACCAAACTTCACCGGACTTGTTTCGCCTAACGCGGGAGAAATCGCAGTAGATCAAATATTTGTCCAATTCTGAATATCTTCATCCGTTCCAAAGATATTCGCCGAACTTCAAATTTGTCCAAAATCGGGGAGGCATTATAAAATTCAGCCTAGTTACTGACCACCGTGCAAAATTTCACGCCGATCGGCCGATGCATCTCGGAGATCTCGCATCAAAAATTTTTTTTAAAACATCTGCATTAAAATGTAAGTATGCTCCCACAAGCTATCGCTTCCGAGCAGACTAAAAGAAAAACAAGTTATGGTTTTCACTGACGGTTCAGTTTGCAGTGGCACAGTTGGTTGTGGGGCATGTGCAGCAGTTGTGATTCCACTTGGTGAAGGTGTTGTTGTAACAGACAGCAAAGCTGTTGCAATGAAGACAAATTCAGTTGCATGTGAATTTGAAGGTGTTCTTCTAGGCATAAAACTTAATTTGGACTTTTTCCGTGTGGCAGGTTACAGAAGAAGTAGAGAGTGTGCTTACATTTTCAGTGATTGTGCTTATGTGATTGAATCAGTCATAAATAGGAACTGCATTAGAGAACATTCAGAACTATTTGAAAAACTTGTCAGTTTGGAGGAAGAACTTACAATGATGAATATTGATGCTTTCCTTGTTTGGATACCTGGACATTCTGGAATTCAATGTAACAACATGGTTGATTCTATTGCCAAGGACACAGCACATTAAATTTATGCAGGAATATTGTATGCTTCAAATACTGTCACTTTTGCAGATGGAGTCAAAGTCTCAGTAGAGATTGCTCAGAAATCACGGCAATTCAAGTAGAATAATGATATGTCACTGGTAATTATACCAGACAGCTTATACCGAGAGTTGGAGTTAAGATTCATTTACCTGAAGAGAGAAGTGTTGTTATTTCTTACATTTCTCATTATTACACAATGTTGAAAGATGTTGAAAGAAGATACATACAGAACAGGACTTTCTGACACTCCAGTTTGTGAATATGGTAATAACAGAGAATCTGCAGAACACTATTTGTTACATTGTACCAGACATCATAAAGCTAGAAGTGAATTGAGAGATGCTGTTGATGACATATTAGAATCGGTGAAAGAAGAAAAACATCTGACAGAGAGATTGTTATTGGCACCTTATTATCAGTCAGAAAATATCAACAGAAAGCAAGACAGACATATAAAAGAAGCACTTTTCAGTTCATTACAAATACTCATAGGAAGCTTTAACTTTTGCACTATCAACACTAGTTTCCGGTTGTCTTCACTTGACAATAGATATTTTCACAGTTCAGTAATTTTGATAGTAGAATTAACGTCAGAAGATTTTACTTTGACGTTTTATCAGCGTTTCTACTCGGAGATCGACCAAGAAGTTAATCGACGCGTTTCGGCCGTACTAGATACAAGAAGACTGCAAACTTGCGACTACTAGACTACTCAATCTACGCATCAAACTTCTTCTTTAAGCCTTCTATAATTCTAGTTACATCAAAAAATATAAAATGATACTGTACTATTGTTTTATGTAGTTACAACGACTAAGATTTAGTAAATTTTGACGACGCTGAGCGCTTGGACAAACTGCCACGCCCACCGGACGAGTTAAAAGTGAAAAACTAACCTGATTTTGTACTAAGACGGTTGGCGTGCTGCTCCAATTTCGTGTTCAACTTTTTTGCCCTTCTTGGCATCTTGAGACAACCCCTGATATCTGTTAACTACCATAATAATTATAGAAAGTGATGAAATCAAAAGTAAACAATCCACCAGGATCGGATGCCATGTTTACATAGAAGTTTATTCACGTTAACATTTTTACGCGCGAAAGCAGAATGCTTCGCGCGTTTTAGCCATCGTCTGGGCGTCTGTCCGTCCGTCCTTTAAACTAAGCCCAACCCTAACTATAAACTCGAACACTAACCATAGCCCTAACCCTAATAAAAAATAATTAATCCTACTGCATTACGTAGGCTTATAGCACTTGTGACCCCTCGCAAATCTGTTTGCACATACACAATGATACATTCAGATCAGCGATGTGAAATAAGGTGTGTAAAAATTGATAGACTCAGATCGCCGATCTGAACGTATAATTAGCGATATAAATAAGTTAAAAAATAATGACGCGTACAAAGAGATAAAACTGACCTAACCAACAATTGACTATTGGTCATTGGTTGCTCGTACGTGCGCCTAGTTACGTAGTCACTGACGCCGTTAGACGGTGCCTACTGTAATGCATTGCTGCTTTACCATTGCTCAGTTTGTCGAGAATTACAACAAGTCAGTTCAGTTGAGTCACGTCGCTCTGTACTCACCTTAAGGTATATGTTCGTTTATTAATTTTGTTCAATTAATACTACTGATTAATGAGAATAAAAGGCATAATAAAAAATGAAATGAAACAAAGTAAGCGACAGAAGCACGCCTAACTATTAAGTCATTGCTGTTAGTTAATACGAAAGCCTTAAAACTTATGATGGGATTAAACCTAATAATAAAGGAAAACAATATGATTCCACTATCTTTTTAGCCACATTTCCCTATGTAGACTAGCCATCAAATATTCCCTAAATATAATGTATACCACTTTCAAGGCTACCAGCTTTTCTTTTACTTCTTCACTTCATTAACTGTACTTATCCTACAGTATATAATGGTATAAGAATTTCCTTATCGGCATAATGGTCGCGGTGAGGTTTTATTCCAGCAGCACCGAATGTAAAACCTAGAAACTGCTGTACTGATGATGAACCGGTTGTAATAATAAAAGTCTTGTGCTGACAATCTGCAATGATCTTAAACCAAGTAGAAAATAAGAACACAGTACACATGAGTAGCCTAAGTTGATCACCACAGTTTTACTGTATACAATGCAGACGAGACGTGCAGAAACCACGAGCATTGCAGCAACACTTAAGCAGCAACAGCAGCAGTGCGAGACAAAACAAGAGAGTCGACAGACAACAAATGCATACTAAACGTCATCACTTTGATATATCAAACTATTGCAAAACACAAGAAACTTTGAGAACAACAACCATCATGCTAGATCACCAGCGAGGACCGAACAATATCTCAATGCTAAGACTTAATCACAAATCAGTTTACTGCTAACAAATTCAGCAGAGTTCTGTTAATATAGCTTAACCAAAAGAAGACAATAATTTCTTTGAGCATAGATAATGGGCCCTACAGAAATAGTTTGACCCAACATAGAACTCATTGCCAGCTGTGCTGCAAGTGGTAGAATACCATGAACAGTTCAAAATGCAACTAAAAACACATTTATTTGACCGAAACTGCGGCCCTTGGTAACTTCATGCTTTTGGGCATCGTGTTATTATTGTTATTAGAGCGTCATATTCAGCAATTCTGTCACCGATGTTATTGTGTGCTATCTAAATTTATTATTATTTACTTAGCGACTTTGCCTAAAACAGAGTCGTAGTAAGTTATTACACAAAATAACTCAGCATCAAGAAAAGTCGCAGACAAAAATGCAAACAGGCTGAAAGACCAACAATGCTACAGACTGTCACGCTAACAGCCCATCAGAATAACATAACAAAATATTGAAAACACAACAACAGAAACCAACGATACCATTCGCTTCGACGCTAAATAAATGAGAGCAAAATACTACATTTGCGAGAGGGAGTGAGTGAGTAGGGTTTATGCAACAGTAATCGCAGTTCTAATAATCTTTCCTGTTATCCTCCAGACAGTCATCAACCTTAGAATGCTGTATAATGGGAAACAAGGAGACAAATCCCGAAGTCCAAGAGACACGAGTGCAACATCAAACCTAAGCCAAAATTTAACAATCATGCAACCCAAATGAACATCTAATGCTAAACAGAACTAAATCAACGCTGTCCTCTATACAGATGCCACATCACAGTAACAAAGAACTCGACGAAGTCTATGAGAATACAATTAACTGGAGAACTAAGATTCCAGACTGTTTCATCAGACAACTGATCATTACAGATGGACCACTGCTCGCCAGTCTCTGACGTCGTCTTCCAACAGCATCTGCGTTTGGCTAGCAGTCACCAACTTTCTGTGCCACGTCATCGGCTCAGCACCTACGGCCGTCGGGCGTTTTCTGTTGCCGGACCAACTGTCTGGAACTCACTGTCTGATGACCTACGTGATCCGGAATGTTCTGGAAACATTTTCAGACAGTTGCTAAAAACTTTTTTGTTTTCACAGTACTAGTGTGTTCAGCGCATTAGAGGTTCTGACGACAATGCGCTATATAAATTTACATTTGACATTTGACAGATAATATGTCACAAAGCTGATTAATTACTGATTCATCAGTCGATCGGAATGCATGCTGTCCTTGGCCACAGAAACACAATTAATAACTGATTAATTAACTCAAAAATCGGGTAAACAACCTTTGTATCTGGCACAGAACAGTACCAATGAGAGAAAAACAGAAAACATTTGACAATGACGTTGCCAGTACAACAATGTGACATGATTTTACTTCCACCAAAAATAGGTGATACAGTTTCGAGCATGTTCACTAAATTCTACAACATTACGAACAGATTTTAAGGACCATAAGATTAGATGTTGGCAGCAATCCAGATCCAGGAACTTTTTATTTAATCGACGCAGCAGCTGTATTAAGCATGAAATAATCACCAGGTGGCAGCATTATTCTTGGCAGAAGTTTTAAGATCTTTGATTGCTTCTAGTTAGGTATATGTTGGTTATGTACATTGCATCAGGCTAGGAAATGCATAAAGCCAAATTTCACAAAACTGGAAAAAAGCAGCCAATGCTGAAATAGAACATTTGACTGCAAGATAGAAACCAAGCCTGAAGCACATCACAATAATAATGAAAAAAATCCTGGGAAGACTTTTAGGGACACTCTAACACTAACCAAAAGATGTTACAGAGAAAGTAATGCAAAAACAAACAGCAGTAAGTCCCACTTATGACAAAAATATACCAAAATTTAAGATGTGCTCAAGAGGAATTTCACAAAAATGATTTCCGATAGCACACTTGGCCCTCGAAACCCCACTTTCTGATAACGATATACAGACATAGATACGAACACACAGCATAGATTATAAACAAAAACACTGTGCATTATATAACTGATCGAACACATGCAATCACACTCTGTTACTGCTGATGTGTATGAATACTGTTTTCTGTATCATTCAACAAGACCAAATACATCAAGTGCACTGCTGTTTAGAGGGCTGCACCGTAATGATTTGATGTAGTGTGGAATTAGATGTAATATTTGCTACTAATTACTGTGTGTCAAATTTGAAGCATTGAAATTCAAACCTCCATATCAGTGATGTGATTTTTTTCGACCAATTTATTTAAAGGCTGTTTCTCTCTGCCAACGTATTTCAATGCTCAGGCCCGATAAAATTGCCCACTTTCATTTTTCAACAACCTTATCAATGTAGCATACTAAATTGCTGGCTGATAGTTAATAGTTTTTATTTGTATGCATTGTACTCAAGTTATCCTGCGTATGAATCAGGGTAACATGTAAGGCTATAATATTGCTAACATATTGCCTCTGTAAACCATATTTTGGAACACTTAAGTCAACAAAACATAGAGTGCTTCACAGAAAGTTTTAATAAAAGCTGAATGGGGACAGAATTGACAAAAGTAACTTAAGATGAAGAAATCTAGTTAAAGAGAGAGAGATGGAACGAATGGTTGACGAATAAAAAATAGCGGACATCTGTCGCCATGCAGCCCTCTAACGCTTGACCTAGCACGAACATCTGCAGACAGACAGACGACCAAGCCAGCAGAAATTTTAAAGCATAAATAAATGCCGCATAGCAACCAACTAGAACCTACCTACCCATCGACCAACGAACAAAGATCATTGCATCACAAATAAACACTGCGGCAGCAACGCACCATGCCATCCTGTCCGGTCATGTCAGTATTTACACGCGTACAAATGTTTGTTCGTCTGCTGACTGACTGACAAGATGCATCATATATGTACATTGCAGAGGACAAACTGACTTAATAACAGACACCAGAAAAATCCATGGACCAATTAGCCATTATAGAAGTGTCCAATAGACATCACCCTTAAATACTACTGCCATTAGTTTATCAGCTCTCAACTATTTTTTGTCGTAATCTTTGTCAGAAAAATCGTAGCAGAAATTGACAACAGGATTGCTAACACATTGCCTCTTAAAGCTACACATTAGGAACACCAAGTCAACAACGCATTTGCTGTTTTACGGAAGATTTCGATAAAGGCTGGATGGAGACAGAATTGACAAGAGTTAGTAAAAATAGAGAAATCCAGATATGGTTGGTTTGGGGCAGACATTCCGAAAGGCCACCAAAAACCTGCTTCAGATGATAACACTTACCAAACACCAAACTAAGTCTCTTAACACTAACCATAACCTTAACTCTTGGAATGGCAGGTCGACACCATACAGGTAGCCCACCAGATGTTTTTTATGCAACTGCATTACCTCATAAAACCAGTCAGTCAGAGTAAGAGAGTGAGTCTAACAGCACATGAGAGGCCATTTCGTAGCATAAAGATAAATCCTCGCTTACCACTGACCAATAATGTGATTGGCATTTGAGATCACACAAAGGTCACAGATGAAATTTAATATCACCTGCTCAAAATGTGCATAATTTCATGTATTTAAGTGTAAAGACGTTGCAGATTTACAAAGGACAAAGTTGCAGGTACGCTGTGGCCCAGTCTTGCTGCTGCAAATCTCCTCTGGCACATAACAGTTAACTTTCGAGACAATCATTAAAATTAGTGGCACCAGACTTCACTAAACTTATTTCGGCTGGGGCTACACCCCAGTTTATAGCACTCCCCCATAACCTCCAGTTGGATATAAGACGGCTTACTTCTAAGGAAAGGGAAGAAAGAGAAGGGAAGGAGATGGAAACAAAGGGAAAGAGCAGGTAAAAGATAAAAAGAAAGAGCTAAAAAAAGTTCAGTGACCTACTTTTGACTGATTTAACCGCAGATTCTGAACAGTGGCGGATCCAGAAATTCAGAATGGGGTCCGGGGAGGGAGGGTGTGCCCCTTTCCAGAAAATATCTGAAAAATTTATGCCGTAATAATGAATTTTCGTGCAAAATTTTCACTTGTATTAAAATGCATCCAGTCAACAGGGGAGGGGGGTTCAGCCACCCTCCCACCCCTTGAATCCACCAATGATTCTGAGCCGATATTAATTACAGAGACAGCCACAAGCCAATGACACCACAACTTAAGCCAATAGCAGCGCAGCCGCTGCAGACCAAGAGAAGCTTTAGAATGACTAAACACAACGTCTGCCTCCGCAAGTCAGCATTTGAATGATGACATATGATGATAATGTACAATGTACACGTTTAACAGAAACAGATAAAATCACAGTCGCACGTACGCAGTGTACGTATCATGGGTAAATGCACTAGTGACGAGCCAACGCCAGTAATCAAATATTTGAATTTATATCACCAATGAATTAGTGACGAGCCAAACAATAAGACTGATTGTTTGAATTCATGTCACATCTAGTGCTGCCGCTAGTGACTATTTCACTAGTCGACTAGTCCTTGGCTATTAAGTGGAGTTCGCTGCCAACATGCAAAAAAAACATAATTTGCAATTTCAAAACATCAAGTAAGCTCCGTCTAGATTCTATACAGCAGTGTTATTGTTGCATCTTTAATTTATTTACCTTATAACATGAAACTTCTCAACAGAAGCTGAATTAAAAAGGAAATGATGAAACAAAATTCAAACATCATAGAATTACTGACAAACATCATAGCCAGGAATTCAATCTTATATTAACATGTCCACTGGATGTTACTGCCTGAAGTCAAAATATACTTGTATAGAGTCACAGTAACGGACAGTAGTGTTGCTAATATCAACTATTTCATTAGTCGATTAACAATTTTTCTTCAAAATATCAACTGGTCAACCATTAGTCGACTAGTTTATTACCGGAGGACAATTTGACAGCAGCACTAGCGACATCGAGGTAAACTGAGCTGAATGGATCGGTGAAGAGTTTATGCTGTCAGCAATCAGATGAACCAGTGCAGACAGACAGGCTTCATGCTGGGATGACGTTCATATTGATATCGGCATTGAGAATTCTACATACATACAAACAATGAATCAATCAATGGATAAATCTATCAATGCATCTATCAGATAACATGGTCAACCGTGAGTGAGTGAGTAGGGTTTAGCATCCCACCCGACACAATATAAGTCATTTCGAGGACTGCTTTCCAGGCAATGCGCATACACATAAGAACAAAATAGAAAGTTTAACCTCAACAGAACTAACCATGATAAAATCTTTTAAAAACTAATATAACTAAAAAAATACATTAGCCAGTGCCATAAAACTGTGTGGACGTCCGCCAAACTATACACTACATTTAATGAGCAATGCTGACCCTACATCTTGACACTTTTTGACATACCAGTTATTCCTGGCCTGCGGAACACTCACGCCAATTTTGGATTTTCTGCACCTATTAGTTTTTGAATTATCAACCCATATAGGAAAAATGGATGAGAAAGACTCATAATTTAGCTTATTAAAACGTTAAATCAATACACATGAATACAATACACTAATATACTTGTGTCACAATGCCTGCTAAAGGTCAAATTCCATTATGCCGACTTTCCATGGAAAAAATCACAGACACAAACCATCTTGACACGTCAAATGCTTGCAACAAAGTCCTTGACTGATCCACGGCAAACCCGTTTGTGTCGCTCGAATACAATTTAGTCCATTACAAAACACGGGAAAAGTCGGCGACAAAGTCCAGACACAAATCAAGAAAATCAGCACAAAGTTGGCATGATGGGGTTTGGGTTTTAAAAACATGCAGTGTTCACAAGAACTGTATCTAAGCTGAGCAGATAAAAAGATCAAATAGCCGAAGAATGTTTAAATGCATCTGCAGTTGCATGATATACAGTTTAATACAATCTGAACGTTAAGAGAGAAGATGCAGTAAAAATTATCCACACTATTCTGTCTCCAGATTGGTTGCTGCTGAGATTAAATGTTGCCTCTTGGTCTCAACGTCAATGCCATTAATGTGATTGACTGCAGCATCTCAATCTCTACGCAGGGCAAAAGTGCTGTTTACGGCTGCAATGATAACAACTATTATGTTACTAAACCTAATTAACAATGTTCACCAGAATTCTAACAAAGCCAACAGATTTAGCCTACTCAAAGTATGTTTATTGATAAGAAATTGGCATACACTTCTGAGACTACTTGTAATATTATTAATGACATAAAATTTGTAAAAGTTTCAAACCTTACCCATTTCTAGTGTTCAGTTTAACTACCTGAAAACACATTAGCAAATATATCATTAAATGTACAACAAGTATTAACACAAATTATGAAAATTAAAATGTCAACAAGATGTAATTTACAGATATCAAATCAGTTTTACTGAGTTGGTTTACTTGAGTTAACAATCCTAGCAATAAATGATGCTAAAATAAACCAGTCATCAATCAGTTCATTATAAATCTATGATTCATAGTTTATCTATGTTAAGTTTCATGTTTTAAAGACACAAAATTCAGATAAGACACACAAAAACACATGTAGCACAGAATAATAATAAATATACTAGAAACTAAAATTAAATTAATGAAAAATGAAACTGAGACTGACTTAGACTTCATGACAGGTGGCTTGAGGTAATCGTCCTGTGACAATGCCATGACATCCGGCCGATCTTCTTTACGATACGTCAGACACAGCCGGATGAAGCTCTACAAGTTACACAAACAACTCATGATAACAACAGATACCAATGCTCCATCAGAATGTAGAAAAAAATAAACAAAAAACATGCTTAATCAACAGCATTTCAGATCAAATGAGATAAATGAATACCAAATTCAGCAAAGAATCATTTCACTGAATGTCATCGTCAGTGGATGGATGTAAGCATCTTTCGTGGCTGGCTGTACAAATGCTGCAAAAGCACTAAACGAAAACATCACTAACCTTGGCATCTGAGATGAATTATTTACAGAAAAATCACAAAATGACCCATCATTAACTTAGGCTTTTGAACAGATTTTTATGAAATCAAGACATTCGTTTCAAGAGAATGACCCTATGACAAGTACCTTGGTTTTCGAGCTGAATTATCTAGAGAAACATCACAAAATGACCCATCACTACCAACCTTGGCTTCTGAGCTGACAGGCGGCTTGTTTGGAAACTCGACGTCAGTGGCTTTCAATATTGTGTTCTCCTCCAAGATGGCCGCCTGCGATAAGTTATGTCCAAACGGCTGTCACACCACAATAAAACACAAGATTAAACCATGTAATGACAACAGACTATTCTGAACTAGTCTGTCAGTGAAGCTACAAAGACATAGCAAACAGAATGCCTTAAAGTTTCATCCTATTTATCTTCAAAAATTAAAAAAAAAAATCATTCTCAACAAATACACAATCTTGTTTTTACTTAACAGGCCAGTTTTTCATTCCACCAAATTCTCACGTTTCGACCTACAGGGTGGCCACAAATTAAAAGAAAACATTCACCAAGTTTTCCAGGCATCTCCAGAGCATTAAACTTACTTTTCCCTAAGTTATCACAACAAAAATTAGTTGTACTAATGGTAATCTGGGGGAGCACAAAAAGCTCCCCCAATTGGTGTGGAGCAGAGCCCCAACTGCAAGCATATTTTAGAGCATTTTATCACCCCAAAAACTACATCTGGAGACAATTTTACTATTACAATTTTCCTTGACGTTGCACAGAATTGCTGACAATTCCCCAAATTTTCCAGGTACAGAGAATCAGCTAAGTATGACAGGTTTATGGCCACCCTGATTCATTAACGTGTCACGGCTAAGTTTGTTGAAAATTCTCTGATAATTCTTTATGAAACTGCTGCACTATTTATGCAGCAGTTTACAATCTTCTTCTTCTTTTCTGGCAAGCACCACTAACAGTGCGTAGCGCCGGACGTGGACATCAATCTCCAGAGTGGACGGCTCTGAGCCAGGTCAACTGCATCGTCCATGTTGAGGTCGCTGGATTTTAGATCCTGCTGAATGGTTTTCATCCATGTAATACGAGGACGTCCCAGTGGTCTCGTCCAGTTTCCTGCTGGGGAAGCTGTTAAGATCTGTTTTGCATCTGTTTTATCAGGCATTCGTGCAATGTGTCCAAACAGGGACAGGCGCCTTGACTGGACTATGGCTGAGAGATGGGGTTGCTTGGTTAACCTTCTGATACATTGATACATACAATACATTGATAAAAATAATAAAACTACACAAAACGTAGAAATAGATTGAAAATAGCCATTTGTTACCTTTTTACCATAAAGACACTGGTAGAATATAACGCCGACAGACCAGACGTCCACTTTGGAGGAAATTTTTGGCGGCTCTTTACCGACAACAAAACATTCTGGTGGCAAGTACCTGCAAAATATTCAATACCAAAGATTAAACGAAACTGCATTCTGTTTGCAAATATCAGCTATACGATATGAAATACAATAGACACATACCACAACATCTCACACGGTTTGAACTTTCTCCTCAACATTCTCAAACTTAGCAATTGTACTAAAGCATATAAAGACAGGCAGACGTCTGCCTAGAGCTATCCACTCATCCAATGCTGGACACAAACCATGAACTTTGACCTTTCAGCTGAAAAATGGCATACTGGTTACTTGTGCTCCGAAAAACGTTCTCATTAATTGCGGTGTTTTCGCACACTTTTGTCTTTCGAGTTAAGAACCCATACACCTAAGACAGGCACAAAGGCACATGGATGGGCAAAATCTACAAAGTGAGTTACTATGACAGTGGTATACAACAAGAAATTTGAGCTAATGCTGACCAGATGCACACAAGCCTATTCGCAAACTGTCAGTCACAGTTCATTCTTGGTGTGTGCTCTGCAGCCAAAGATCACAAAAATCAACAGAAACTCTTTATTTTGGAAGTTCAGGGTGTTTCAAAGTCATCGAGCTTGATACGACTGAAAAGCTCATCACTAATGCTTGTTGTGATGGGTAGCATGCCCATGGTGATCTGCAACCGTTTTCACGAAAGACTGGCCAACAACGGTAAAATAACGACTTCTACGGGGGTACCGCTCTTTGATGCCCTCGTGCGCAGGTTTCCTTGAACCTAAAAAATCAAGACTTGGACCGTCAAAATCTACACTCTATGCTAAAAATTTCATATGCAGCTTCTCTGCGTCTATCAAAATTGATTTTGGCACAATTCGCTCTTAAAATGTGTCTTGCAGCACGAAATCGCCAAAAAATCAATAAAAACCCAACTATGGCATTCAAGATCATCCAAGGTCATTGAATTCGGCGCCAATCGAGAGCCAGTGTACGACTTCCTATTAGTGATTGACAGTAACCTAGGTCCTATCTCGCACCGTTACTGAGATACAGCGAGTTATTGGCTAAAAACTCAAATTTTTCCTACCCGACTCTCATTTAACACCCTCGCTGGGGGTGACCCCATTCAAAGTTATGGAAAAGCTTTATGGTTCCTGAAACTAGAGTCTTCCGGGTAGTCGACAGTGAAGATTTGGTAATTCTACCTTGCACCGTTTTTGACTGATCCACCCATGTGACAGACAGACAGACGGACGGACAGAATTGCGATGGCTAAGATGTGATAAAGCAGTAGCTGCTTTTGCGTATAAAAATATAAAAATGCGTATCTTCGCATCTTGCATCTGCTGCTACTGGTGTTTACTACTACTACTGCAACAACTACTAGACTGTTGTAGTGTACTGACCAGTAAGTGCCTGCACCCTGTGACGTCAGGTCCATGCCGTCCTCGGGGTTGTAACTGTCATCCATTATCTTACTCAGACCAAAGTCGGTGATCTTTATTTCACCACAACACGACCCACTGCCCAGCAGAATGTTGCCTTTACAACACCAACAACACCACCACCAACAGTTATAGTAGTAGTAGTACTACAACAACTGCTTTTAGTGGCATAATGCTTAAGATGTTGGACTAAGGACTGAAAGGTTTGACTCCCGGTTCAGTGGATACTGCCTGGAAAGGTGACTGTCTGCAGAAAAGCAAAGCAAAGTATCTCACTATATAACCACACTAAGGTCAACTCAGCCTTCCATCCCTCTGGGGTAGGTAAATCGAGTACCAGCCTGTCTGGGGTTAAGGTAGGACACGTTCACCTGTGTCAGGTGGCAACTAACACTGTGTGATCCCATATGGCAGGTGAAGCTCAGTTACCATTAAAAACTGTAAACAATCATCAACCTTGAAATATTATAATATTAATCATCCAATATTATCCAAACATCAAATATCGAACAGCTGCCATAATGCCAAAACAACAAAAATGATGATCGATCAATTTCCAACTCTTTATTCTTTATGTTAGTTTCACTTTTTTGGATATGTATGTGTGTTTTTTGCTCTGTTCAGTAATTCACATATAATGTAATATTAAATAAAATAAATGAATACTATTACTACTACTAGAAGAAGAACAGTCTATTGCTACAGACCAGGTTTAAGGTCGTAATGAATGACTGGAGGCTTGATTTCGTTGAGGTACTTGAGAGCGGAGACAGTTTGAACGATGATCGACCGCGCTTCCTTCTCTGTCAGAAACTTATTCTGCTTCAGATAGAAGTCCAAGTCGTTGCCCTCGCAGTAACCAAGAATTGTACAAAACCTGCGACAGAAACCAATCAATCCATCTATAGGCAGCTGACATAATTCTGTCTTCACCCCAAACCAAGGTCAGTGTGCTTTCAGAGTCATTGCTATAAATGTGGCCGGCCATATATAACCAGTAGTCAATATATAAACAGCTCAACTCAGTCTGGTGCAGAAATATGTGAATAGAAGCATGTCATTCCATTGATAATTGCACAACCCCAACTCTAACCTGTGAGCTTTTGAGCAAAAAACTGGCACTCCTGCTTGAGGCAATGTTCACTCCAATTGTGGTTTTTTAGACCTTTGTGCTTTTGAGTTGAGAGCATGTACATGACCGATGAACAGACGGCCAGACAAAAGCCGTAATGCAGCCTATTAGGATGGCAGGTCCAGCAGTGGTATGGATTGCAGGGCAAAAAAGCAGCCATTTTGCAACAGTCACTGCAGATCTGAAACAGAATTTTCACAGACAGCGGCAAATTTGTAACAATTCCAATTTCGCCCCTACATTTCCCCCAAAATGAGGGTTTTCAGCACCAAATTATGCATTTCAAACTAAATTTTTTGCAACAGTCCAAAAAGTAAGAAATTAGGAGAGGGAGAATTGGCTTTGCCAACCCCAGTCACGATGATGTTGGGCTATTCACAACGAAATACTGTGAAAAAATGTGAATATAAATAAGAGTGAAAAGCTAATAATAAAGGACGTTGACTTACGAGTTGTTATCGATCTCAAAGACGTCGTAGAGTCGTACGATGTGTGGATGATCTAACTGCTTATGAATGTTGTACTCACGCAGGGCGTGTCTAAAAACACGACAAATTAACCCATTGGTACCAGTCACAAACCAGAAACAATGCAACTGAGTCAAAATTGTTCTAAGATGACCAATAGCATCCATAAACCAGTTATCATCAGTATCGCAACTGGCTCTGAAGAAAATCATACTAAACCAGCTCATTATTTCTCAGCCTACTATTAACCTGTAAGTAGCATTATAGCTACAAGTTAATAGCCAGACATTAATCTAGACAATTCTCAATCACTAATTCACATTGTTATACTTCAATGGAAGATGCCTGCAAGCAATCGGTCCAAATCGCCAGTCACATAGTGCCTCTGGAAATTATAGATGCGACATGCAATATGCTGTTGACATTGAAACATTAAAATGATTTTCGTTTTAGTGTTTAGTTTTGGTTTTCAGGCATAACAAAACAAATACTACTGGTGTCACTGATCATTACTGAAATTCTTTTCCTCTCAGTTTGTAACATGTTGCCCTCCATCCTTGACATCAGGCAACATGTTATGACCTTATTGGAAAAAAATTTTCACTGATGACCTTCATGCCAGTCACTATTTGTACAATGTTACAAACATATAGAGCACATGATGAGCAGAAAATCATAAGCAGTAGATAAGTACTTGATATAGTTTGCTTTTTTATCATCCTTCCAGTCCTTGTTCAACTGGTGGATCTTACATGCAGCATAACGCTGCTCTTTCAGGTCAAAACCCTGCACAGACAGACATCCAGCACCCATCATATGTACAGCAATATACATCGTGATTCTCCCTTCTTGTTTTTTTCATAATTCACTCAAATGATGATTAACTTACACAAAATTTGTATCAGCTCTAGCTGAAAAAATGCTAATTCAAAATACTGCAACAAAATATAACAGTTGATTAAACGTTCTTTGCTAATCGTGACGTAATGCTGACGTCATGGTGTGTCGCGGGTACAAGCTTGATAGTCTCAAATGGGGCTGTAAGTTGCTTCCCAGCTTCGATGGTGAACTTAATCTGGTTCGCTAATGAAAAATGTTTATTGTGTCAGCACTAAGCAACATGGGGACATGAAATCAAGCGTCTTGCGATCCAAAAAACGCAACCATTTTGCAACCTCGATGTGCTAGTGCACTGTCTTGCTCGAACATGTGAAATTCCAGCTATCCCCACAGACACGTAAATGCGATCGCTTTGCCGTTTTTGTGGCTGCAACTGTAAAACTTCAAAAATTTGTAATCAGCGAACCAAATTTTGTTACCGCTGGAGCAGAGTAGCGACAAACAGCACCAGTTGAGACTATCAAGCTTGTACCCGTGACACATTATGATGTCAGCATTACGTTACGACTAGCAAAGAATATTTAATAAACTGCCATATTTTGTTACAATATTTTGAATTAGTATTTCTTCAGCTACAACTGGTAAAAATTTTGCGTAAATTGATCATTTGAATGAATTATGAAAAAACAAAAAAGGGTCCCATTTTTATGTATACTCAACTACCTCCACTAACTAGCACTAATACTGACAGTCTATAGCAAGCAAGAGAGGTAAGTACCGGTAACAGTTTTTTTTTCTTTGGACATCACGTACTGACTACAAAATGCAACTAAAAATTTCAGACAGGACCCAATGTCCTAAAGGCTGCTTGGGACCATGAGTCTTCAAGATTGTTTTGGTCCATCACTGCTGATTCCCAAGCCGTTGATTATACACTGTGTCCCAAAAAAACATCCCCGACATTTATGACTGTAACTTGAAAATAAATTATCAGATTTCGATAATTTTTGGCACGAATATTCCTGACACAACCTGCCATCAAATGACCATTCAGTTTCCCACCTCACCCAACGTTTGTTAGCGCACTACCTGAGGAAAACGCAACCAGCAAAATATCAATTTTTTATCCAATGCGATATGATTGCTTAATTAACATAACGCGTAAAAACACATTCAACAGTCAAACCTTGTAATGGACCTGCTGTTGGGACCCACAGATTAAGATAGATGGAAATTATTGACGTTTTTTCATTCACTTTAACACGTATTATGCTTGGTCTGCTTTCTCCAGGTAGTGCAAAAACAGACATTGGGTGAGGTGGAAACTAAAACACTTGGTAAATAGCCAGTTATGTCAGAAATAAATCTGCCAAATATTATTAAAATCTGCTAATCTTTATTCAATTTCTGATCAATAATGTCGGGGATATTTTTTCAGGTTTTCTGTGTTTTTCACCACATATTTCGTTTGGTCTGCTTTTCCTAGGTAGTGCAGAAGCACACATTGGGTGAGGTGGGAAACTGAGTGGTCTTTTGATGGCAAGTTGTGTCAGGAATATTTGTGCCAAAAATTATCAAAATCTGATAATTGGTTTTCAAGTTACTGTCGAAAATGTTGGGGATGTTTTTTTTGAGACACAGTGCATATATATTATACTGCATCAAGCAATTTGTTCCACACATTTACAATTATATGACTAAAATATTTCCTCAAACCTAGCTGGGCCGTGGGTTTAGCAAAACTTCTGCTGTTTAACTTTGTTAAGTCTAGTTCTGGACAACAGAATTTAACAAATCTTCACTACTCGGTATGAAGTCACTTAGTCAAAATGCGACTATGCAAATCTGTGACTGCTACAAACACTGCATGACATCCAGAAAAAAATGCACGTTCATCAGGGGTGGCAATTTCTAATAAATCCTAACATTTCAAGTAATACAAATAAACCTACAGCTTCAGAGCCCTAGCAGAAACAAGAACAAAGTGGAAATATGCACCAATGTTCCCATACTGCATATCTGTAAATGTGACTGATTTGCTATTAGGAAATGGCCTAAAACAAAAGATTTCATAAAATATATAACAGTAAAGTTTCATTCATCATTTAACATAAACTAATATAGTAGGCAGTAGTCATAAGACATACACAAATGCCACATACATATATCAAGAACTTGAGACTTTGCACAGTTCCAAAATGTACAATCAAAACAACACTACCCGCATAATATAGTTGGCTTTTCAATATTTCTGGTCTCACTTGCACTCCCAAAAAATTAATCAGTGCTCATACCTGAGATATGCAGACCATCCTATTACACACAGAGCAACGTGATCCCAACACTATACACCGCTTTTCATCAGTGAAAGGATCTTTCATTACATATGCATCTTCCATCACACTGCAAACCATAAGCCCATTAAAAGAATATCAAATTACGGAGTTTTGAATTAGCTGACAACAGACATGTTGTTCTGCTCTGTATAAGTTATACTATCGAATTTTAGCTGTATTTGCTTGTAGGCTAAATGTTTTCTAGTAACACCACAAGGGCATAAGCTTTAAGCACCGCTTTAAAAAGACAAAGTGGTATTAGACATGTCAGCACACTATACTTCTTTCAGTTCCAGCAAAATGCCATGCAACTGTCAAATCTACCCTTTTGTCACCAGTGGCTTCAATGTAAATTTCATAACCATTTCCAAACAGCATTATATTAGCAATCTGCAGAAAATGTGACACAATAAAACAAAAGTGTATCAGCTTAAATGAACTGTCACTGTAACATGCAATACAGAGTAATAGAGTATAGTATTTACAATGTAGTGATTACTGATACTTCTGCCAAAAGCATATCCACTAAGTTTAAAACTGCAAAAATTAATGCAGCTACCGTACTTAGCTACTTACACCAGATTCTTTGCAAATGGAGGGGTCTGTCCATAATAATTATACTTTGTTGAGAAGGCACATCTGCTACATGTGAATGTGTCAGCATCACTCATCTTACTCATTCTTTAGTAATGGCACATCTTTCATGACAGCTGTACATGCCAAATGTACAAAAACTCCTAAATTGTAAAGTCTCTAGTCTCTAAAGTAGTTCAATTTCATTATGTAAATAGGACTTAACCCAAATTCTTTATACTAGATTAATTTCTACCAGCATCATGACATCAACTTCAAAGCAAATAGAACCCAAGTTACAGGAAAAAACTTGCAACCAAAAAACTGGTTAATAACTCAATGCTGCAAAACTCAAAGCATGACCAAAATATTTATAGTCCAAATTCACCAGCAATAAAACAATATTAGTTTAGTTTTTGTTAATATTCGTGTTGAAGTTATCTTCTTTGGACAAAAATAGAGGCCTTCAGCCTGCTTCCAGATATCCATTGATGATGATGATGATGAATAACTTCACTCAGACTGTTTGGATCAACCAGGGATGCCAGATATAAGCAAGGAAAGAAAACCGGACCTCAGGTAGCTGGCAATGTTTTTACCGCTCGTCTGCCAAAATCTGGGCCTGATTCCATGACTAAAACTATCAACAAAATTTTGTGATTTTGAACCAGGTTAACTGGAATAAAAAATCGGAATCTGGGCAACCCTAGAACCAACGAATACATTTTGGTGAGCATTTGCCGACATGCGTATGACAGTCACTTCAATGTTTGCTGAGGTTGAACCTGCTGTCCCATACGTGCTGCGGCATTACCGACCACAGAAGTCTGCAGAACACCGCTCGCAGAGGTGCTGCGTTCCGCCTGTTCGTTAAGCAACCGCATACGTTTACGCTGGTAATGCTGCCAATGCAGCAGCTGCTGGTCATCGATGAAACGTGCACACTGGGAGTTCATCAGTTCCTTGCGGAAATGTTCACTCTGTAGCAGATCCAGCATCATCAGGCACTGCGGATACTTGAGATACTTGGCATAGTCCGGCTCCTTCCAGTACGTCAAATACTTCAGATAGTTGACAAACGTCGTCTCTTTGAAGACACCACGCTGCGCTAGGAAGTTTAAATAGTTCGGATTTGCTAAACACTGCACAAATTCCAATTCAACCTGGAAACGGATTTTCTGTTGCTCTTCAGTTTCAACAAATGACAGAAGATTCCTCGAAGTCGCCATAGTGTTCAACAACAACAGTGTTCAGTAGTGTTCGATGAATTCACAGTCAAGCTAGTACAAAAAGTGGGGTGATGGTAAAGTGCGAGGTGCGAGGAGGGTATAGTGTGAGGCGAGCGTGTGAGGATTGGTGCGAGGAACGGGGTAATTTGTGAGGCAGCATGCGAGGCCGCCTGCATTGCGTAGAACTACGGCGCACAATGGCTGCAAGCGACGGTGTGCTTTGATCTAATCTGTAGCGGCGACGACCGTTAATTGACGTTGACAGGTGATGTAACTCAGCGTGGGGGAGCAGAACACGCGCAGAATCAAAATATATGGAATAAAAAGTCATGCAGTTTAAACAGTAATTTGGAACAAATCAGTCACATGAATTATTATATAAAAAAAATTTTTTAACTCTTTAAAAGAGACTGTGCACAGCGGGCTTAAGATTGATCAATATTTCCAAGTTATGATGAGCAGCATGATCTATTGCAGTGCTGTCCAACCTTTTTGACACCACAGGCCATTTAGTCAATTTTCCACCAGCTGGCAGGCTGCAATCAAGAGGGGCCATAGCGAGTGCGTGGAGTGCGAGCCTATAAGGGGACCTGGGGGCGGAGCCTCCAGCGGGGTCCAGGGGCAGAGCCCCTGGTCGGGGAATCAGGGGGGCGAAGCCCTCCTGAAGCTGAAACACTTTGCTTCCGAATGTTCAATGGAAACCGCAAATTCGCCCATTTTTCTGAAATTTGGAAACGCAAAAAACCATCAAACATTGTTGAATTTTGCAAGTTGATTTCATCAGACTAATCACTGGACCAAAACTACAATTTATGTGAGACAATAACGGGCCACATGAAATCCCCTCGCGGGCCGCATGCGGCCCGTGGGCCGCGGGTTGGACAGCACTGATCTATTGAATACGGTATATGCACATTTAATCCGAAATACCTCCCATTTAATGTCAAATAATGTAATATGAAATATAATTGCAACTGTCAGTGCTCACCAGTAAAAAATGCAAAACGTCACGATATTATTTATAGACAAGTAATTTGAGCTGGCTGAGCGCACTATTGACTGCTTCTCGGCGTGCGGCGGCCCGCGTCACGGTGCGTGCTGTGCCTTTCATGTCGCCGTGCTCTACGCGCCCTGCGCGCACTCCTTAGCGCGACCGCCCGTTCGTTCAGAATAGTGGGTAAACTGCGAGAAAATCTATTTATAGCCGACCAATCGCGTGCCGCCTCGCACGCTCCCTCGCAGTTTACCCTCCTCGCACCTCGCGCCTCGCATTTTAACCTGACCCCAAAAAGTGCGGATTATTAATCACTGTTCACCGAATTCACCGAAGCCACCAGAACTATTGGTGGCCTAAGTAAGCACAGGCAAAAGCCATATAACGCTTACTATCCTAATAACTAAGATTAACTGTGTGTTAAGCAGCAAGATTCAATAATAAACTGCACTTCAATGATGACACCAAGACAACGAAATAAACGAAAATAATAACAAAAATACTACTGAAAAACCACCCAGCCGCAAGAATGAACGCTTTAGTGTAAAAACTATCAAGCCGCAAGTTTCATTGAAACAACTTGAGCAGACTTGTCATTAATGCATTAAACTAAAAACAAACTAGAAATTTGGGGCAAAGACAAACGTGAGTCCGCCCGGCGCCCTAAGTCCGATTGGGGGAAATTTAGAGGGGTGAAATTCCCCCGGTAGCAAAGTCACGTGGCATGCACACAAATGCATTAGCATACGCCCAACGCGCACTATTGACTTAGGGTAGGTAAACATTAGCCGCGTAATCTCTGGTGTTAGTGGACCAAAGTTCACGAAATTTTTTTTTATTCAACGCGGAATTAACTCTGTTTGATAACGCCGTTTACCGCTTGTCGATATCTCTATTCATTTCAGAGATATTTGCGGTCAAACTCGAAAGTTGTCGTAAAACGTATTAAATTTTGCACGTTTTTTGCACTCCCAAATTTTAAGGGGCGGTGCCCCCTAAAAGTTGTACCCGCGTTATCACCCCCATCTAGCAGCACATCACGTGGCAAAGTTTCATGAAGCTACTCCCTTTGGTTCCAAAGTTCTCGCGGCTAATACGCTACATTTTAAGCCGATTTTTGACCCCCCTTTCAAAAAAGTTGTAAGGGGACCGCCGTCCCCGTTGGGGGTGCGCTAGTAAGACTTGGTCATTCTCTAGCACGTGTAAAAATTTGGGGGCGCAGCACCCCCTAGGGGCCGAAATATGTTCTTCCGAAATATGCGCTTTGGGTGGGTACGATTCAACATCGAGATCTCCAAGGTCACTTGACCAAACTTCACCGGACTTGTTTCCCCTAACGCAGGAGGAATCGCGGTAGACGGAATAAAAATCCGATTTTGAATATCTTCATCCGTTTCGGAGATATTCGAAGTCGTCCGAAATCGGGCCAAATTTTGCATGTTTTTGGCCCCTGAAATTTTTTTGGGGTGCGCCCCCCAAAATTTTGGACCGCCATTATAAAATAGTGCCTAATACTGACCATCGTGCAAAATTTCACGCCGGTCGGCCCACGCATCTCGGAGATCTCGCGAGGAAGAAAAAAAACATCATGGGTAAAACTTAAGTCCTTCCGAAAACTATCGTTTTCGGGCGGACTAATTAAACAACCAAAAGCTTGTGTTGGAGTTTGGAGCTGGTAGTGGACACTTCGAACATTCACAGTAACAATGAAATTCTGGCACCTGATCATTAGTTAACTGTGTTGTTTCAACGATGTTATTGAACTGATGTTGTAGCTTGAACATTTTTACTTGCTCAATAATCTGTAGGCGGTAATGTTAAAAAATCTATAACTTAGTCGTTTTTCAACAGAATCACATTTTACGCGGCAATTATATGTAGAAGGTTTTATTTAATAAAGCTGTAAGATTTCAAATTATAATTCCAAACGGTTGCTGAGAAAACAGCAAAAAAACCTTAGGGGTCCACTTTTTTGTCGCACCCTGTAAGTGCAGCACAAAATTCTCCGATCTAGGGGTGTGCTGACATACCGTATTGTGAAATATGAAATTCATGATGATGAATACTTATCTCCTCAACAGAAAATGTGAGGGTCCCACATTTTTATCAAACAGGGTATGATCAAGTTTAAATCCGGCTCTGCTTACAAACGCACATTATGCTTATACAGTAGCAGTATATCCACAGCAGTATAAGATGTTGATAACTCCATGGGCATATTTATGTGCAACCGAACAAGTAACAGTGTAAGCTTACAAACATAGAATGAGTATGAGCTAAGCCACTGCCTGGATTGTATCAACCATTTAACACTGAAAATTATCGAACTCCAGACTAAATAAATAAAACATCTTCATTATCTGTAGCAGCTGTAAATGCCGTTAAGAAACTACTCACTCACTCACTGTAGCAGCTAAAATCTGAATTGCCATAAAATAAATAAAATATGTAAAAAGATAAAACATGGCCAAGTAAAATTAACGAAACAGTACGGTAGAAAGGATTCCACGTATCAAAGTGTTCTCATATTGGAAGTTCGTATGTATGAGATCGGCGCAGACACATATAGTCAAAAAAATCACTTTCTGGTAGTAACAAATGTACAAGACAATTGCAAATTTGTGTCAGCTAATCAAAAAACGTGTGCTTGCTATAAAAATGTAAATTCAAAAACTCAGCTACTTTACATAATGGAAGAGACTACCATCTTTCCATGTTCATCAATAAAAAGCATTCCCCTGCTGTGTACAATTGCCGTACGTTCACAGCCGTCTATTGTCAGTTCAGACTTTACCCGCGGCCGTCGCTTTGACCATAGCTGAGACCCAAACAAAGTCATTTTCTGCACAGAACAAATGTATTTATGACGTATGAATCTTGCAACAACCAAATATATCTGATTATCAAATTACCTAAATAAACACACAAAGCATAATCAAATGACGCAACACAACTAATATCGTAAAAGTGGTGGTTAATCCAGAATGAAAATTTAATTCTATTTTTGCATAATTCAAAATGATGAGTACAGAATATAGATAACCAAACAAGAAATTTGAGCTAATGCTCACAAGACGCGCGAAAGCCTATAGCAGTTCCGGTTCAGTAGTTTAGCTGCAAAATGGGGTGTTCACGCTGAGTTAATATACAAATACCAAATTCTCTATCTGGATCGCATAACAAAGTTCCGTGGCGCCACCTTGTGAATGATGTAGACTTGTGTCGCAGCCCAAAATCGCCAAAAAATCCATAAAACCACGTATTTTGGCGTTCAAGGTCATTCAATTCGGCGCCAATCGAGAGCCAGTGTACGACTTCCTATTAGTGATTAATAGTAACCTAGGCCCTATCTCGCATCGTTACTGAGATACAGCAACTTATTGGCCAAAAATCGCAAATTTTGCCCATGCCCCTCTCATTTAGCACCCTCGTTTGAAGTGATCCCCTTCGAGTTTATGGAAAATCTTTACGGTTCCTAAAACTAGAGTCTTCCAGGCAGCCTACGGTGAAGATTTGGTGATCCTATAGCTTGCACAGTTTTTGACTGATCCACCCGTGTGACAGACAGACGGATGGACAGACAGACAGAATTGTGATGGCTAAGACACACTAAAAGCAGTAGCTGCTTTCGCGCGTAAAAATGAAATGCCACAGTAGATAACGGTTAATGCAGCAAAGGAATTTAATTCTTTTTCACATAATACAAAAAAGTATAGAATATGAAAAAATATTTTTACAAAAGTTGCAGAAATCAGACATC
>Ga0209367_1000990_pt1 | contig 32846 bp, 23 predicted proteins | sample WorMetLIZISLAND2_FD_187412 | JGI IMG/M metagenome (GOLD analysis project Ga0209367, IMG submission 187412) | Marine gutless worms symbiont microbial communities from Max Planck institute for Marine Microbiology, Germany - Olavius geniculatus... ... | reverse complement strand
GTCTGTCTACGCTTGAATTAAACGAATATTGTATTGTATTGTATTATGTGCAACAGTGGCGCCACCTGGCGAATACGAGTCATATTGCTTCAAATAGCGATCGGTAATAGTTCATGACGCTTAATATCAGAACAAAAAGCACATAAAATTACAACCACATTATAACACTTAGTCTGATTTAGTCATGAAATCAATGTTTGGAATTTGTGCTCGATATGTCCATCATTCTGCTGCACCACGGCGGCAAAACGACGACGCCATTCGCCGATGCACATTGTTGAAAGTTGAAACAATTGCCGAGCGTCATTTGAAATAGTAACCCGTTTTTTTGGGCCACCCTGTATTATACATGCAGGGGCGTCTACATTCATTGAGGAAACGCTCAAAGCTTATTATTTTTTTCAAGGGGGAAACTTTTAAGACCTCAAGGGGGAGGGCACTGGACAGCCATCGTTCTACTTCTACCGGAACATGACCAGAAGTGTTTTGTGAGGCTAAAATGCATCTATTGTAAATTATTTTCAGCTAGGGCTCTGCCCCGCACGGCCGTATTCAAGAAGAGGGTGGTTAACGGGTTCAAACCTCTCCCGAAATGTTGGAAATTTTTTCAGGTTATGTAACAATTCTGCGTACATGAGTTCACATTTTTTCTGCTCGCTTCGCTCGCAAATTATTTGTAGGTCTATTTCTACTTTTAAACTTGTTCCGCTGCCCTTGTTAGCTTTTATTGCTTAAACTGCATGCACTAAATTTGGTCGGTTGATTCTGAGGAAAATATTTTTAAAATGTTGCCACCAGCTGTCACATTTCAAGGCTAAAATGCACCAAATTCGAGCTCTGCTTTTGGGGAAGCTCACAACACTCCCCAGGCCTTCTAGCTGGATTTCAAAGGTTATACTTCTAAGGAAAAAAGAGTAAAGAAAATAGGGGAGGAAAAGGGAAAAAGGAAAAAGGAGCAAAAAGCAAAAATGGAGAAAAAGGTCAAACCCCCTTCCCGAGCAAAATTTTCGGCTATAGCATTGCCGCCCCGGACCTAATAAGGGGGATTCTCTTATAGGTTTGAAAGGGAAATACCCCCACTTTATTCGACGCCTCAACCTCCATCTTTCCTTTGGAAAATTTTTTACGAGCCCCTATGAGTAATGATATACCTCATCTGTCATTGGAGGCAATGCAACACTTAAATAAACTTGATGTGGGAGGGGTTTGAGTCGACGATGCCCATTGGAGAGGAAATGCGGGAGGGGGGGCGCTTGGGTAGTGTGTCCAAAGGAGGATAGACGCCCCTGTATACATGTACCTTTACTAAGCGTCACAATTAAACAAAGCCACAATGCACCAGTGTATGATCGAACAAAAACGTCTTCACCAGTTTGGCCTAATCGTTCAGTCAAAGTTCAAGCTGTTAATCGTAAAAACTGGCTTAACGTGAAGGTCTAGAAGAGTGATAAAGGAAGCACCGACCTACAGGTACGCCATCGTGGTCGACGTCCTCCCATTCAAGCGTTCCAGCAGACCCTCCAAGTTCATCGTTATCATCCTCATCATTAACATCAGCAGCAGCTGCAGCGGCAATCACCGGATCAGCGGAGCACACCCCGGCAACGCCAACCCCTGCAGTCACTAGCGGCGACAGCCATGACGATGACGTCACTGTGACGTCATTATCGACGGGAGTACAGGCTGCTGCATCAGCGTCGAACTGATTCGAATTGACGTCATCAGTCGACGTTCTGATGTCTTGTGATGTATTTTCGTCGATCTCTGAACAATCGTCAATATAGAAATGTATTCCCTCAAGTTATTAGGCTATAGCCTATCTACGTAGAAAGCAAATGCGACTAACTACTGGCATTATTTCGATCCAATAGCGCAAACCCATTCAACCCTTGAGAGGTTTTGAGGTAAGCCCTATTTTTCAAACGAACTTAGTAAATTTTGAGTTTATTTAAACCAACTAATTTAAACTAACGCAGTCATTTCTGTTTAGGCACCCCTGTATGAAAACGTTTAAAACAGCACAGCAAACCCGGTTTCCTTACAATTTTTTCTACGAAGTATGACTAGGCCTATGTAGAACCGACTACGGAGGTCTTTGGGCATCTGCACAGGCAGCTTGCATGCCTATTTTTATTTTTACGCGCTAAAGCAGCTAAACTGCTTTAGCGCGTCTTAGTTATCGCAATTCTGTCTGTCTGTCTGACTGTCTGTCACACGGGTGGATCAGTCAAAAAATGTGCAAGCTAGGATCACCAAATCTTCACCTTCGGCTGCCTGCAGTGTTTGAATTGTAAAAAAAATTAGCTGGGGGGTTGAACTTTTGGACGGTCGGAACCAGACCAAAATTGCGCACGAAAGCATCAAAAAACGGTACCCCCGTAAAAGTCGTTATTTTACCGTTGTTGGCCAGTCTTTCGTAGACACAGTTGCAGATAAGCATAGACATGCTGCCTATCACAACAAACAACGATGACTTTGAAAGACCCTGAACTTCCAAAATAAGAGGTTTTTATTGATTTTTGCGATTTTCATCTGCAGCGCACACTCTAACAATGAAATGCGACGAAATGGCTAGAGATAGACTGACAGTTTGCAAACAGGAACTGTTAAAGGCTTTCGCGCGTCTCGTAAGCATTCGCTCAAATTTCTTGTTAAATCCGGCGCCAATGCAAAGCTGGGAGCATGAACAGTATTATGGTGTTGTATTGTATCCGGTATCATATCGACAAAATCTTCACCACCTACCTTCACTATTCGCTACGTCGTCAGCGTCGATCGAAACCGAAACTAGTTCGTGGAAATCCCGACCGGCGCCGCTGTGCAAGCTGACACGACGATCTGGGTCGTCCTGGAATGACTCTTCTGTCAAAGCGTCGTCAGGTTGTTGTTCTCGTTCCTGTTCCAGCTGTCGCTCTAAGTGTCGGTGAACTGGTAAGCAGCTGGGCCGGTTGAGCAGTAGTTTCAACAGTCCGTTGCTGTCTGCGCGTGAGTTCCAGTTTGTATGCTTGGCGTCTCTTGTCTCTCTATGCTCCCGCATGGTGGTCACTCCGTGGTGTTTGACCATCGACTTCCACTGACCGTCCAGTATCAGACTGTTTGATTTCGCTGATGCGTCCGTTTCTTGTTTCAGCTGCACACAACGATGGTTAAATGCGATATAGCTCATCGTGGAAAACCCCGCCTCGGAGTTACGCAGCGCCACCTGCCATATGGAATCACACAGTGTTATCTGCCACTCGACATCTGCGAAAGCGCCTCGCCGACCCCTAATCCCAGCTAGATAGACCGGAACTCGATTTACCTAACCCGATCCAAGTGTTAGCCTAACCATGCACTTGATAGCGACACGACCCGGAGTGGAACCAACGTCCTGGCGATCGCAAGTCCAACGTCCTAACCGTTACACTACCGTCTTGGAGTCGCGGCAAAGAGAACTGGAGAACAATTGCCTATATTGCCCGCCTTAAATTTTAGGCTGTCAGAAAATGTTCTTCTTGTGGAAAAATTGTCTTGGAAACAAAGCAAAATTTCAGTAGAAAAATCCCCATTTTCGGAAAATTCAAAGAAAAAATAAATTTGGGCACCTATCATCTCCTCTGTCGGAAAACGGCAACTTGCTACCCCGTACTTTTAACCCAGGACGCTGCTGCCTAATTCGATCACTCAGCAATAGATCTAACATCGCAGTGTCTGGTGGTTGCATGGTCTAGTTGCTAACACGTTGTGTCCGCTCAACGTATAGGCTGCCGTACATACCACGTCAGTTGACATGCGTTTGGTGCGGTTAGTATACCGGGACGAGTGACTGTCTTCGGAGAGGTAAAGCATATCCGTATATAACCAACTGTCCAGGTCAACTCAGCCATACATCCCTGCGGAATAGGTAACTCGAGTACCGCGCCTGCCTGCCTGGCGTTATGGTGGGTGACGTATAACTCTGTGTAATCGGGTAACACTGTGTGATCCCATATGGCAGTTGACGCTCCGCAGCTTTGAGTCGGGTTTCCTGTGAAGAACTACACACAACCTTTAATCCATTTAACCCCTCTGTAGGCCCTGCGTTGCTTTTCTACCTGACCTATGCACATAATGTTCTTCCCGACAGTCAAAAGTCCATGCATATAGACGAATTGATCGCAAATGTAGCCAAAATGATCGTACTGTGTCACGATGTATTTCTTCAGAAAATTTCACCAAAATCCCTTCGTAACATTTTCAGTGATCTTGTGAAAAAGCAAACAAACAGCTAATGGACAAGTTTACCTCCTTCGTTTGCCGGAGGTGACAATAGACCTACGTAGGCCTATCGCGGAGTGATGTTGTAAACTTTGTCCTCTCATGCCCATCTTACCTGTCGATTGAGATACTGTTGTACAGGCAGCAGACGTTTGGTCGTTTGTAGTGATGCTGGTTTTGGAGGTTTTGGAGGCTTGTAACTCGTATGTTCGATACAGTGCATTGGAACTCTGATGGACCTAGATGACATTTCTTCCTTCACATCAGTATGTTCTTCTTGCAGCCGTCGAGGGTGTTCCGTCCAAGTCGTGGTCAGATTCTGCTTATTTTGCAATATTTTCTCGTTGTAGAGAACCATCGTATCCCAGTCCTCACGTGACACCGCCGGTTGTTCCGTTGCCCGCCTTACGACGCTGCTGTTCCATTCTACCACGTGTCTCCCTTTATGGCTTCTTTCACTTTCCGGTCCGCAACATTCTGCCGTTACGTCTTCACCCCCACGACACCCTGCACAGCCTGTACATAGGTAAATAACAGTAAGGTAAAGTCTTTCCAAAGCCATAAAACCCATACGGCGGGGCTTTCTTATAGTGCATTGCACGGTGTGCCTGTTTACGTCCCAGCTTTTGTTGGTACTCAATACTCATTGTGCTCACTCGCGGAAGGATGGCCAGGCTGAGTTGGCTGAATGACAGATAACAAAAATTCGCAGACACTGTTCAGCTCCATGTGATTTGGGGAATGTGAACCAGCAGGCGTGTGATAATCTTAAGAGCAAAACAATGTAATCTTGGCTTTTCTGTTTCGGTTTTGGATAAGCTATAACTTATCGAATTCTGTGTGTGATCAGTCGCTAGAGCCCAGAAAGATAATGTTTAAACTTACTGGATAAATCATCAATCAACTGAATGACTAAATGAATGAACGAATAATTGATTGAGTGAAAAAAGTAAATAAAAAAACCAATTAAGAAATAAGGTTTGAGGAAACAACCACTCATTCATAGTCTCATAAAAAATGTATGACCAGTAAACTGGTTTTACAAAAATTACAACTTACAAGCTTAGAAGTAGGCCTAGAACCTACCTAAAATCGCAGACGAAGAGGCTACTTACTATACGCGAAATGAGATTACGAGAAACAAAAAATGTGACAATTAAAGTAAGATAAATAGGGCCTATACTGAACGGTTGAATCGAGCAACAATCTTTACGACTAGCAGTGCGACTGTCTTGTGTAAGCGGCCGACGCGATGCAGTGGAAAGCTGACTTGAGCTGGCTTGAGCGGCGACGTTGTTGGGCCCCGGTTCAGTGGGAAATCGTACTCGGTCGTACGCATGGCTGGCACGTACGTACGAGTCGAGCGTCGCTACGAGAAACGTGGCCCAGTCCTCGGCGGCACGTCGTCTGGAACGCTCACGAGCCAGCAGAGCACGCACCTCAGCCGGCAACGACGACGACGACGACGATGACGAAGATGACGACATCAGTAACTGTCCATCATCATCGTCATCATCATCAGCAACATCTTCGTTGCTACGCAATGACGTCGCATGCAGCCGGTCTTTCCCCTGTCGTAACAGTCAGCACAAGTAATTTAAACAAAGCTCACGTGACGCGCGACCGCAGCGGTCCTCCACCTGGCAATGAGTGTAAAGCGTACGATAGAATAATAATGCGTCTTAAAAGAGTACTTAAATTTGAGGCTACCGTAAGGAAGACTCCTTGAACCTAGGATGTCAAAGCTCAGATGGTTAAAATGTAGGCGTACGTTCTATGCTAAAAATTTCATACGCAGGTTGTCCGGATCCATTTTTAGTAATTTCGGCGCAATTCTTTCTTGAAACGTGCTCCGCAGCCGTAAGTTGCAAAATAACACTAAAACCCCTACTTTTGGAGAAGGGGAGGGGTTCAAGGTCATTCAAGGTCATCGATGTTGGCACTGCTAAAAAGCTCGTTACTAGTGCTTGCTATGATAAGCAGCATGTCTGTACCTGTCTGCAACAATTTTCACGCTATAAGAGCCAATAGCGGTAAAACACTTTTTGAAGGGGTACTCCTCTTTCACGCTCGCATGCGCAAGCCTCCTTATACGTAATAGGGTGTTTACACGATTCAGCAAACGTCCAGCAAACGTCCAGCATTAGCACGTGTATTTTAAATACATTTGCTGGAAGTTTGATGGACGTTTGCTGGATCGTGTAAACACACCATAAAGGGTCGGGACATAAACTGCTAAAATCTACGTTTAATGCTGAAAATTTCATGTTGCAGATTGTCTTGATTTATCTCCAGCCATTTTGGCGCAATTTAATCTTAAAATGTGTGTCGGAGCCCATAATCGCAAAAAATCACTAAAAAGCCTTATTTTGTGGGTTCGAGGTCGTTCAAGGTCATTGTAAAGTAAGTAAGTAAGTAAAGTGTAAATTTATATAGCGCATACTCAAAAAGATCTCTAATGCGCTTAATACATTTTGTCATCAATATTTCGCAAAAATGTATGTTTTCAGCTGAAGTTTGAAAGTATCGAGACTCAGTTCTGGGTCACGAAGACTGTCTGGCAGCGAATTCCAAGTCGACGGGCCCGCCACACAAAAGCACCGACGATGGAAACTGTTCAATCGATAGCGCGGTAACCAACTTCCGCTGAGTGGCAGAACGCAGATGTTGACGGCCAGTGACTTCTGCTGTGAGTGTACAACTGTCCATCAAGTACGGCGGAGCAGTTCCATGGAGACATCGTACTCGATCGGTGACATCAAGCCAGTGGAGCTGGTCATGCATTAATCGCGACTAACCACTGTCGTACTTCGGAGTGTTAGTGACGACGCGGGCAGCTGAATTCATCACTCTCTGCAACTTGTCTGTTATGACTCTCGGCGACTCAGCCAGCACACGTTACAGTATTCGACACGAGATGTCACAAATGCTTGCATGAGGGTTTTAGCTGACCCGACATCCAACGACTCCGGACACGACGAATCTCTCTGAGATGAAAGAAGCAGGTAGCACTGACGGCTGAGAAATGTTTCTCAAAACTCAAATCAGACGACATAATAACTCCTAGGACGCGTACGTGTCCACTGGGCTCAATGGTGTCAGAGCTAAGCTTGATTGCCGGGCCACGACCATCGAGTTTACTCAGACTGTACTTGGAACCCGACCACAAGAGTTCTGTCTTCTATGTGTTTTGCTTGAGGCGGTGTGCCGACATCCAGTGATTGATATCTGTGACACAGTGTTCAAGTTTCCCAACAGCAGTCGGCGTATCATCGCAACGACAATGCTCATTCAACTGCATATCGTCAGCAAAAGCGTGATAGTTGACGCCATGCCCATCAGCCTTCTCTTCGAGATCAGCAGTGTACATGATGAACAACCATGGGCCGAGTACCGAACCTTGTGGCACAGAGCAAATAACGTGAACAGTACACGACGTACTACCGTTATGAACGACTTGAAATATTCTGTCACATGACTGGAACCACTTCAACACAATGCCACGCAAGCCGAACTGACGCTCGAGTTTCAGTAACATGAGGTCGTGGTCCATGGTGTCAAAAGCTGCTGTGAGGTCAAGGAGACAGAGGGCGGATACGTACCTTTCATCAGCGGCCTGCAGCAACTCATCGAACACCTTCGTGAGAGCCGTTTCAGTGCTGTGATACAGACGGTAAGCTGACTGTCTTACAGGCATCAACGCGTTGTCGTATAGATAGGCCTGAAGTCTTCTCTGTATAATCCTCTCTAATACTGATGTTGACAGCCCTTAAAAACTCGTCACCAGTGCCTGTTATGATACGCAGCCTGTCTGTATCTATCTGCAACCGTTTTCACGCTATACAAGCCAATAGCAGTAAAATAAGAACTTTTAAGGAAAGGTACCCTCTTTCCCGCCCTCTTTCGAAAGAAATCCACTCACCAAGGGCCACAAAATTACGTCACGAAAAAACTACAGGTTTTTGGGGCAGCTTACAGTGAAAATTTCGTGATTCATATCTTGTACCGTTTTGATAGGGCTCAAGGGTGACGGACAGACGGACAGACAGACGAACAGACAGACACGTCGACGATGGCTAAGACGCGCGAAGCAATACATGCTGTTGCGCGTAAAAAGTGATCAAGATGTCGGGGGATGTTATGACTGTAGGTGACAACAAGAAATTTAGCTAATGCTCATGAGACGCGAGACGCAGGTTGTACGCTTGGTTTATCTTCAGTAATTCAACCAAAATTCACTCTTTAAATGTGCGCCGCAGCGTGAAGTCGCGACAAATTCACTAAACCCTTTATTTTTGGACTTCAAGGTCGTTCAAAATTACTGATGTTGGTACTTTCGAAAAGGTTGTTAACAATGCTTGCTGTGATAATGGCCCTCGGTGCAGCAAGCAAACAGGCCTATCGTCCGCCCAAAATAGTCACACGAGGCTGTTAACTATAGTCTGTAAGTTAATTACGACTCATTTTTCGTCCCACTGGGGATAGAAAGCTGACTTGACCTGAAAACACAGTAGGTTAGCAACTTGCTCACGGTTCAACGGTTGCTTGTAAATAACCCGTATGGGGAATTCGAATCTCAACGTGAAAGTTACAAGTCCGACACTCAACCCTTACTTGGTCGTACTTAATTGAAATTAACAGACATATAGGCCTATGTGTGGTCAGAGTTATATTCCGTTTACATGACGAAACTGGCTCGACGTCGAGTGCAGTTATCTTGTTAATTTTGTGTAAATGGGGCGTACTTGTTAGCTTATCGGCCAGCACTCAAGAACCACCAAACCACCAAAAGAACAGAAGCTGTTAGAAAATAATACTCAAAACTATACCGTAAACAGTTCTAACAAATATACTAAATAAAAAAGCTTTTTATCTGGTATACGAGGTAGGTCTCTTCGGTTTTACCTCTTTGTAGTCGTGCAGCAATTTAGCTAATAGTTCTTCACCTGTCCGGTTGGTGTCGCTACCTTCCCTCCCACGTCCTGCATCTCACATAAACGTATTTGAATCAAATAGCCTAAATAGCCGAGATAACTTATACACCGTGGGCCATAAAAACGTGCTACTTTTCTTTTGTCCATATCTTCACCAATTATTGATCGATTTTTACAATTTTTTACTGGTACATTTCGTGGACAATTAACAATAAAGTGATTACTGAATATCCCGCCACACTTTAACTGTGACGCTACACTACAGTATGAAATATAAATGTAAGAAAAACTCGCAATCATAGACAACAAGCGTGTTGGTAAACAAAATACACTTCCAACCAAAAATGCAGTAAATGATCTGTACGATGCTAAACTTTGTTAGATCTGTTTCTTTGGCATGTTGAACGATATGTTTTTTCTGGCCTTTGTGGTTTAGCAAGCCTACCATTTCATCCACAGTGATCACGTTTTCTTCAGTACACGTATGCTTCAGTCTGCTGGTTTCATGTCTTTGGTCGGTGCTGCGTATTTCCCAAATCTCTTTTAATAACATTCCCACTCTTTCCTCATTGCAGTTTATCTTCAAAAATTTTGCCAGTATTCTCCAAAAACTGTATTTTTTGAACCGGTACAAGTTCTTAATCAGAGCCTTGTTTCCACCTGCTAAATGGCACATTACATCAGCATTATATCACCAGTGCGTTAAAAGTTATTATTTATCACAATATAATCTGCTTTTGTTTACAAACATCAGAAATGTATGTAACATTAAACATAACTTAATTTTTGTATAAAAATTGATAAAAATTGTTTCAAAAGATAATGTTTTGCATATATATTATAGGCTTTTAGTGATTTTTGAAAATGTATGTTTCACATGGTAGTGTAGGAACGCGTTTATGGTGTGGTGGGATCTATAATAATCACATTATCGCAAATCGTTTGCAAAGTGTGCCAGTAAAATAATTTTGAAAATCGGTCAATAATTGATTAATTGGTGAAGATATGGACAAAAGGAAAGTGGCGCGTTTTTATGGCCCACCCAGGCCACCCTGTATTTAAAGCTAAGAAATAAAAAAAACAAAACTGGTGTGAACTAGGCCTATAGTTAATCAAACATTCAATATTCGAGTTAGTAAAACGTAAACACACCCCAGCCGCGGGTCTCTTCATGGTCAGCCTGGCATGCCGTCTCCTTGGTAACCAGAACCGATTTTGATGACGTAACCGCTGTTGAGGTCCGACTCCAGCGACCGATGACGTAAGCAATTAGTGCGGCGGCGACTGCAGTGAAGAAGCATATGACGAGCAGCGATGACATTGCGGTAGTTTAAACCCTGCAAAAATGTCTCAGACTTGATCATACGTAAAATGAAACACATAAAACATTTTGAACCATATTTTGCCAAATGTTTTATTTCGTTTCACGTACGTGTAATCACAGCTTAATTTACCTTTTAACTTCCGCCGTTGATGTCGCTTAAGTCGTTTTCGCAATTACACATTCAGCTTTGTTTAGTCTGTTTATTGTGCAGCATTTGGATGCACTGATAACGAATATGTCCAGGCCTATACGTATAGCATTATGATTATGCCTATAGGCTGGCTAAGCCTAAACGCGTTCGAGTTGGCAAAGTCCGTTAGAAGTTGACTTAAAGTTGAGACCGCCTGCCAACAACGTAGGCCGTATATACTAGGCCTAATTGATATGCCTAGCGCTAGATACGTGTATTTCTGGCTGGCGGCGTAGCGCTGTCATAAATACTATCGAGATGATATGCGTTCAGCACACGTCGTGACAGCTCAATACCGGGGGCTTCCGTCTGCTTTAAAAAAGTGGGACGACAAGTAAGTATATTCCGAGGAGCAGAGTTCTATTGGCTCCTAAAGTTAGGCCTAAGCTATGGGGCTAATCAAGTCGAAAATCCTTCGGCGACCTCGTTTGAACTTAACCTATTTTCTGAAATTTCGTTCGCTAGCCAATCACCAGTAAACTTGAAAACACTAATTTCTTTTCAAGACAGACCCCCATCAGGCCAACACATCCTAAACGCATTGTAAAATACAAACGTTTTAGATAGACCTATAGGCTTAATGACAGTATCGCTGCAAAGTGTAACTCACTCACTCTAAAGCTAACTATAGGCTACAGATTTCGCTAGGTAGTGTAGCGACGCGTTTGCGGTGTGATGGGATCACTAATAATCATTTAACTGCAAATTTACTACAAAGCACATCGGTGAAACACTATTAAAATTCGGTCAATATTTCATGCAGTCATGACAACTTAGAGGTCTATGTTTTATTGGGTCATTCTGTACAAACGCTAAACCGCGGTGGCGCTCCAGTGTGACAGAAGCGGGGGGAGTCATCGACCCATCCTAGTTGTGGGTCTGGCCCGCAAAACCCAGTACTGTGTGGGGGCCCTGGGGTTGGAGCGGCTGATTTACGACCAAGCTTGAACGGGATGCCGTACGCTTACAAACAAAACAAGTAATTTGAGCAAAGTTCATGAGACGCGCGACAGCCTTTGCAGTTCCTGTTTGCAGGTTGTCTTTGTCTATCTCCAGCCATTTCGACACAATACTCTTTATGTGTGCCTCGCGGCCGAAAATCGCAAAAAACACTAAAAACCCCTATTTTGAGGGTTCAAAATCATTCAAAGCCATTGACGTTGACACTATTAAAAGGCTTGTCACTAGTGCTCGTTATGACAAGCAGCATGTCTGCGTTTATCTGCATGTGTTTCCATGCTACACAAGCCATTAACGGTAAAATACCCATTGTTTAAGGGGTACCCTTTTGTTACGCTCGCGTGCACCGCCCTCCTTAGACCTAGGGGGTATAGGAACTTGCAGTAATAAAACCCACGCCTAGTGCTGAAAATTTCATAGGCAGGTTTTTTTTGGTTTATCTCCAACCATTTCGGTGCAATTCACTCTTAAAATGTGTCGCAGCCCAAAATCGCAAAGAATCACGAAAACAGCTTATTTTGGAGGTTAGAGGTCGTTCAAGGTCATCGATGTCGATACCCTTACGAAGATCGTAACCAGTGCTTGTTATGATAAGCAGCATGTCTGTGCCTCTCTGTAACCGTTTACACGCTATACGAGCCAATAGCGGTAAAATAAGCACATTCTAAGGTGTACCCCACTTTCACGCCCCCGTTCGAGGGAAACCCCCTCATCCAGGCGCACAAAATTTTGTGACGATAAACTAGAGTACTTGCGGTAACACACGGTGAAGATTTCGTGATCCTAGCTTGCACCTTTTTGATAGGGCACACAGACAGACAGACAGACGCCAAGACGATGGCTAAAACGTGCGAAGCATTAATGCTGTCGCGCGCAACAACGAGGAACAACCTGTGAATGAGCAAGGCAATGCAAGAGCCAAAAAATCTCTTGTAAAGAATGGTGTATAATCGCCAAACGCATTATAACTTCAGATCTGATCCCTTCTGAAGTCTATAGTTTCACGAAATGACATTACATTTCTTTAGATATAAATGTAGGTGTATGTAGGCTACAGTGACAGATCCAGAATCTTAGAATATGTTGCGAAAAACGCCCAAGACGTCGAGACACACGGTTGAAACGCCGTAGGCGCCGAGGAGAGGGGTCTCGGGTGATATGTGTCCCCCTCGGTGGAGTGGAGCATGGAGAGAGGGCTTTGCTGCTCCCCAGAAAATTTTTTAATGTCTCATACGGAAATAGTGCAGTTATGTGCAAAATTTTCACTTGGTCATAAAATGTGTTTTATGTGTATATGGGCCAAGTGCCTGAAATAAAACTGATGATGATGATGATGATATAGTAGGGGGTCGCCCTCCCACCCCCGGAATCCGCCACCGATAGGCTATATGACGTCCCAGAAAAAATCTAGCTATAGTTATAGAGTTATAGTTATACTTAATCCGTAAAGTTTTGTGAGCAGGATGTAACTGGGACAACTACCCAGATCTGCAGTCGCTGAAAACAGTACTGTCGTAACACACGTTAGCAAATTATGCGGCCTAAAATTCTCGATTATTTTTACGACGCACCGCGTAGTCTAAAGCGCCTGTAGGATAGGTATACCTATAGACTGTAACAGTTACCGCAGTGACTGTTGAACTGTCTGGCCAGCAGACTTGTAGGCCTATCCTACGTCTAGGTCTATACTCGTGACTGAGATGATTATTATTATCAACATCCCACGTTAGACGTCACGTCAGTCACTTCTGGCGGTCACGATTATAACATGCTGATCGATGGCGTGGACGCCGTCTGCCTGATTTCTGTGTAGCATACACTGAGTAAGGAAGATAGACATGTGACAGATAGCTTTTTGCGTTGCATTTCTAGAGTTAAGCTAGATTCTGCAGAACTCAAGTGGGTACAAAAACGATACCGAGCACAAAACTGAACCAAGGCCCCTCCCCTAGTGGCGACACCAAAGATAGTGGACTCGCGGTCAGCACTTTGTCACAATCTGAAAGTTTCCTCCAAACGGGTCTCTCGGCCGTCGAGAAAACGAATCAATCAATCAATCGGTCATCACGTTTAATGTTTCAGCCAACTATACACGCCTATGTGACAAGGCAGTAGAACAGAAACAAGATAGAACAGGAAAGTACAAACACAACTACACAGACCATAGATGTAAAAACGTTTTTTTACGTTTTCTATTCTCGGCACGTTTTTACGTTTTTTATTTTTAATTCTACCGAGAACGTCGAGAAGGGCTTCTAAAGCCATACAAACGAATAAATAGGCCATAGTGGTGGTAGTTTACTTACTAAGTCTAGTGATACGTGGTCTTATGACTACACAGTTGAATTGAAATTGAATACAAGTTCATCTCTTTCTTCAGTTCTAGCTGTACTGCAATTACAGCATTAGGTTTTAGGCAAGAAGTCAAACAAATTAAGGCTAACGTTTGTTATCAACGTTTTTTTGCCACGTTTTTTACGTTTTTAAAAATTTTTTTCTGGAACATTTTCTACGTCTATGACACAGACAACCTAATGAAAAACTGTAAAATATTATCGTTCATTTCGCCTAGCCCAATACCACAAATTGCAACACCTTTCTATCCAGCTTGAGTGGAGAAAAGACTTTTTTAGATTATCTTAGTTTTGTCCTTGGGAAAAAAACACGGAAGCTGATGCACTGTAATATTATTGAACTGAAAGTTTTTCTCAGGCATACACCACTGTTTTCCATAGAGCCTACATCTATATCTATCCAAAAAAATTGTGAAAATGTTTGGAAACACACAACAACAGCTTCCAACTCGTCAGTGACGCCCTGCTCAAAAAGCTTGACTGACCTAGGGCATATTATTTACTTGATGGTTGTCAAAATAACCTACTAGATCACTAGAGGGGAATTTCATGGTCGTACTTTGCCTGCTTTATCATCCCCCAGACCTCCATAGCATCACTGACTCCTGACCTTGCTGAGAGACATCAGTCCTCAAAACCTCCTAAGCCCCCCGTCTCTCCTATGCCATGAGACCCATGGTTCAATGCACAGGGTTCTGTGAGTGATCTTCACGCTTGTGTAGGGTTCCACTGTGGCAAAAAGATTGAAAAATACTGATGCAGATTATTAAACTGAGACAGTAAAAAACAAACAAGTATGAAAGTGCAATTGCAGCAGATGAATTTAAAGATTTAAATCGTGTTGTAGAAAAAACAGTTAATCAAGCGATCAACTGTTAACAATTTTAACGATGAATAATGTAGGCCCTACTTACGACAATGTAGACCAATAATACAAATTGTTGCCTGAGTGCATTTGTAACAGCTGCTAGCTCACTTACAGAGCGATATAAACATGCACTTCTCTTGCATTGTAAGTTTTAACAAAAATTAACAATTAACTAAGCCTAATCATTAGCTTTTTTGAAAAGTTAACCATAAATGATTTTTGTCATTGCCAGCTGTATCTAAATCGAACCAAATTTTGCTACAGCTAAATTTTCACAAGAAATATGAGTTAATGCTCACGAGATGTGCGAAAGCCTACAGCAGTTCCTCTTTGCAAAGTGTCAGTCTATCTCCAGCCATTTCGCCGCAGTTCATTCTTGGAGTGTGCGCTGCAGCCGAATATTGCAAAAATCAATAAGACCCGTTATTTTGGAAGTTCAGGGTCTTTCAAAGTCATCAATGTTGATACGCCTGAAAAGCTCGTCAGGATAGTGCTTGTTGTGATAGGCAGCATGCCCATGCCTATCTGCAACCGTTTTCACGAAAGACTGGCTAACAATAGTAAAATAACGACTTCTACGGGGATACCGCTCTCTGATGCCTCCATGTGCAGGTTTCTTTGAACCTAGAAAAATCAAGACTTAGACCATCAAAATCAACGTTCAATGCTAAAAATTCGGTATGCCACTCCTCCATATCTATCTCAATTGATTTTGGCGCAATTTGCTCTTGAAACGTGTCTTGCAGCCCGAAATCGCCAAAAAATTCCATAAAAACCCCTATTTTGGCAATTAAGGTCATCCAAGGTCATTGAATTCGGTTGCAATCAAGAGCCAGTGTACGACTTCCTATTAGTGATTAATAGTAACCTAGGCCTTATCTTGCACCATTTCTGACATACAGCTGCTTATTGGCTTAAAATCGCAAATTTTTCCTACCCCCTCTCATTTAGCGCCCTAGTTCAAGGTGACTCCCTTCGAATTTATGGAAAAGCTTTGTTTCCTGAAACTAGAGTTTTCCAGGCAGCCAAGTGTGAAAATTTGGTGATCCTAGCTTGCACCTTTTTGACTGACCCACCCGAGCGACAGACAGACGAACAGACAGACAGACAGAATTGCAATGGCTAAGATGTGCTAAAGCAGTAGCTGCTTTCGCATGCAAAAACCATAATCTGCTAAACAACATCCCTAGTGTAAAGAGGGAATTATTTTGTCATCGCGGGTGAGGCAAATAGGGCAGCGTATGGTTTCAGTTTCCTGGGATCAACAAGTGTCTGTTCGAGTGGCAAGTCTACATCAAAGTCATGTCCATCGACAGGGACCCGCCGCTGCAGCAGAGTGCCAAGTCTGCGCTGGCGTGTTGGGATCGGCAACTCAGAGTGATGGGCGGGAAGTGGGTCACGAAAGAAGTAGAGGTGGATCAACGCATCCCGGGCGCGGATCCGCTCCGGCGACGAGTAGACGAGGAACCTCGACAGAAGGTTGATGGCATCCGGAGAAGCATCCGGTAGAATCCGCTCGAACGGAACCGGAGCAAACTCGGAGAATGAGATCTTGTTGTAGTCTGGGAGTGACGTCATTCCAGGCCAAATCTGTTCGTTAGGAGTTCCTAGCTGACTAAGCACACAAACCAGCTGCTGGATGTCACTCTCACCAGGGAACAGTGGAGAACTGTTGAGTAGTTCACCAAATATACACCCGACTGCCCACAGGTCAACACCTTCATCATAGCAACGAGCTCCGTACAGTAGCTCGGGTGCCCTGTACCTGTAAATATCACACTGATATTGTGCAACAACAACAACAACAACAACTACTACTACTGCTGCAACACGTACTACTGCTACTAAGTACTATTATCTCTGCTCCAGTGTCCTGTAACTGTAGAAATTACACTGATACTACTACAACAATAACGACAACAACAACTAACAACAACAGCAACAAGGCAGTGAAGCCTTGCTCAGAGCTAAGTTATTAGCAGCGAGTAGCCATAGTATCACACAAAAAACACGAAAAAACATACATGACCTTGACCATTGACAATGACATTCAATGGGCTTGTAGAGGTTGTCAAGATACAGGTTCATGCAAAATTTCATCAAGCTAGGTGCAGTGGTTTATAAATTATCATGCTAACAAAGAAAAAACTCAGCAATGATGCTGAAAACAATTTAACTGCCTCGCTTCTGCGGGCAGTAGCTGCTGCTGCTGCTGCTGCTGCTACTGCTACTACTGCTAGTGCTACTGCTACTACTACTACTCTACTGCTACTACTGCTACCACTACTACTACTTATACTACTGCTACTGCTGCTACTGCTACTGCTACTACTACTGCTACTGCTACTGCTGCTACTACTACTACTGCTATTATTAATATTTCATCAAAGCAGCAAGCTCCATACAACAACTCCAACGCCAGTACTTGTACACATCACAAGATACACTAACACTATTACAACCACCACCACCCACTGCCCCAACTGCAAAATCTCTGCTTGCTGTAAGGCAAATCCTGCCATATAGTATGTCATGTCATTGAATAGATTTAGGCCGATTCACACGTGCAACAAATGGATAGGCACAGCAAACATATGTTGTAACAGACAGCATTTTAGATGCTTTCAGTGATGATGACTAAAACATCTGTAAGTCAAATGTCTAACAAAATTTGGCACAGTTTGAAAAGCTCTCAGCTGACAGCCAATAAAAACACAGAATTGAATAATGACGTCCACATAACAGCAAAGCTGACTAACTTCACTAGGATGCTGACATCTACAATAAATTTGTCAATGCAGAAACTGCAAATCCATGAAGGTATAATGCACTTTTAAAGTAGTTTTTAGTTACAGTAATTATAAAGCATTAACGACGCACCATCGAGTGGCAACTTCGTGGCTGTAAAGTCGAGTTCGGTCGTCACTGAAAACCCGAGCAAGACCAAAGTCAGCAATCTTGAGCTGTCCCGTGCAGCTGATGAGCAGATTGGCTGGCTTCAGGTCACGATGCATTATGTGGTTGTCATGGCAGAATGCTACACCCTTTAGCAGCATCAGCATGTAGCTCTTTATCTATGCAAAGCAGGAACAGAAACTACTACACTGTGTCCCAAAAAAAATCCCCGACATTTTCAACTGTAACTTGAAAACGAATTATCAAATTGTGATAATTTTTGGTATAAACATTCCAACAAAACTTGCCATCAAATAATCGTTCAGTTTCCGACCTCACCCAATGTATGTTTCTGCACTTCCTAGGGAAAGCAGATCAAGTAAAATGTGTTGAAATAAACAGAAAACCTGAAAAAAACATCCCAGACATTATCGATCGTAACTTGAATAAAGATTAGCAGATTTTAATTATTTTTGGCAGAAATATTTCTGACACAACTGGCTATTAAATAAGTGTTTTAGTTTCCACCTCACCCAACGTCTGCTTTTGCACTACCTGGGGAAAGCAGACCAAGCATAATACGTGTTAAAATGAACAAAAAAACGTCAGTAAATTCCATCTATCCTAATCTGTGGGCCCCAACAGCCGGTCTATTACAAGGTTTGACTGTCGTGCAGCAGTGTGTCTACCAGATGAAGTTTAAAAATGTTTGTTTAGTCAAGAAGCAACTGGTACAGCCTGGACTGGTCTGGAGCAGAACATTATCGATACTGCTGTTCATGAATGGAGAAAGTGTCTCCTTGCCTGTGTTCGCATAGTGGGCCAACACTTCAAACAATTTTGCTGCAGGCAGTTGAAAAATTGACAACTGAATGAATTGTCAGCCAAACTGTCAGAAATGTGAAAAAATGTGTTTTTACACATGTTAATTACGCTATCATATCGCATTGAATAAAAAAGTTATATTTCGCTGGTTGTGTTTTCCCCAGGTAGTGCAGAAACAAACGCTGGGTAAGGTGGGAAACTGAATAGTTATTTGATGGCAAGTTGTGTCACGAATATCCATACCAAAAATTATCAAAATCTGATAATTGGTTTTCGAGTTACAGTCGAAAATGTCGGGGATGCTTTTTTGGGACAGAGTGTACTACTATGAACACTACTATAGGTTGTGATTGCATTTATGTGTTTGTCATGGCAGAATGCTACACCCTTCAGTAGCATTAGTATGTAGCTCTTTATCTATGCACAGTAGAAACAATCTACTACTAGCAGTAAGCTCATTACCACTATTTGTGACTCATAAATGCAAAAATAAAACACAGCAAATACAACAAAAATGCCAAAAAAACAGAGCATAAAAACTTATTTAAGTTTACAAGACTGCAAAATTTCCAAATTTTGTGAGGAAAAGTTGGCTTATTTCAGAACATTCAAGGACAAGCTTAAACATACAAAATCTACAGAACTAGTGGTGGAAGGCCTGCAACCGTTGTCTGATTTATAATGAAACTGTCTCTGTGGTTACCTGAGCCTCGGTGAGTGGTCGGTCAGTGTTGCGAATAACTTCGGAAAGGTCTGAGAGCATGTACTCAAAGACGAGCACAAAGCCCGAGCCATGAGGTAGCACTTCACGTAGTCTGACCACGTGATCACAGTCTATCTCCTGCAGTGCTTTGATCTCTCGTAGAGCCGTGTTGGGAATACCATCCTCGAGCCTCTTCAGTGCTACCTGCGCAGCAAGGTAAGGTTTGTCGGAATGCAAAAAAAAATTTTAAAGTTTACAGGCCGGTAAAAAAGTGCTGCATAAAAACACAAAAATTACAACAAAATCCAAAGAACAGAACAACCTGCAATTTGTTAGCTAAACCAGTGAAAGACATTGCCGGATGATGCATTCTGAGACATTATAGATTTGCAGCCAGGGCCGCCTGAACTGATGTGGGAAAGCTTATGGATATGGGGGAAGGAAAGCAAAAATAGTAATGACAAGAGAAAAGTTGAGATAGGATAGAAGAGGAGAGAAGAAAACAGTCAAAAATCATACATTACTAGTCCAGTCTATAAAGCCACAGACTTGCTATACTACTGGACTGGAAATAAAAGCAGAATTATAGCAACTCTAATAAATGTGGTCTTGTTCTATAGAAATCATTACTTCTTGTTGCCTGTGAGCCACATGACAGTAATATACTTTACAGTAATGACCATGCTAGTAGAGAAATAAATATCTTTTTTTATTTTGATTTCATTAAACTACTGTACTTCTACTATTGCAACTACTATTAGCACTACCAAACCTACCACCACTAGTATTGTTCATTCACTGCTTCACTGGCAACAAAAAAGGATCTTTCATTTTCATTCATTTAAACTACTGCCAAGACTATGAATTCATGCAGTTATGCTACTAATAATAAGTCCTACTAGTATCAGTAATGTTTGTTTGTTTAAGCAGCAGAATTACTCAGATCGAGACAGACACCATAGGAAGAACTGTTGCCAGGAACATTAAAGTAAGGCTTAGGCTTGTACACCCAATCAACAGTGTCAAGCACCAAATGGTAATAAGTTGTTCAAATAAACATCACTTAACAATTACATATTACTTACAATTAATCAAATTTTAATTTTTTTTTCAAATTTATTATATAAAGCAGACTGAATACCTTTTTCAGTGCAACCACTTCACCACTTTCAATGTGCTTTGCCTTGTAAACAACTCCATGGGCTCCTTCACCAATACGTAGCAGTATTGTATATTTATCCATCATGTATCAACTGCACAGAAATGAGACAACAATAAACAAATGCAATAATGCACAACCTCAAAATGTGACCCACAAGCCACAGTCAACAATGTAAGACATTATGTGTAGCACAAAATGACATCTGGGACTGTGGTTAACGTATAAAACAAAAGAACATCGATATAGACAAAGAGCTGACATTGGACGACTTCACTTTATGATTTGGACTTTCGCTGAGACTTTCGCTGAGTCTAAATTTTGGTCTAAGTACCTACTTAAGTCGAAAAGTGAAGTGATTTCGCTGAGCTGAAATCCACTTTGACTTTTGACTTTAGCTGAGCGAAAACATGGCGAGTGGTGACTATTCACCATCCTATACATACGGATAGTTTAGTAAATTAAAGTAGTCTGGTACCAAAAATAAACGCCGTGATGGCTACACTATGACATAAAACGTTACGTAATTACGTCATTTGCGTGCGCGACGCAATTAAATAAGCAAGTCCAAGCGTAACTGGTCGATTCATTTCCTGTTAGGTTTACCGGTTTTCCGCCATTCTTAATCGTTTAGTTGAACTTTGGTCTAAGTACAGAATTTAGCGTGAAGCTTTAGCTCAACGAAAAGGCTCAGCGAAAGTCTAAGTCAAAAAGTGAAGTCGCCCACTGTCATTGAATGCGTCCAAGTCGAGTGAGCAGATATCTCTGATATATTCCACAATCGTACTACTGTCCATAAACGCTTCTAAACAAAAATATAATTTAAAAGCCGTTATTCACTCATTATTGTATCACATTTCAATTGCGTGTAACACAATAACATTAAAAACAGCACGAAACATAATCAAACTTTCGTAGCTAACGTAAATAAACAGTAAACAAACAAAATGCAGAATTATACCCACTGCGGCTGAGCCGAGTACTCGATACTCGACTCGAGTTACTCGAGTCCAAAATTAGGTTAGTGACATTGAGTGACTAGTTTCTTAACAGCATGTCAGGTCAGAAAGCTTATTTAGTGCTATAACAACGTTAATAGTGTTGCATAAATAGCACTAGTGTAGCTTATACATGTGAGTCAGTGTTTGAATTGTGAAAAATTAGATAGGGGGAAGGGGGGGGGGTTAAACTCTTCGACGATCGGAGACCGAGCAAAAATGTGATGTAAATCGTATGTGCACAGTATATAGCCTAGCCGACCCCCTCTGTATTCTGTACATAACTTGACAGTGTGTTAGGGGGTTGAGAAAACAGTTGGGGGGTTCAACCCCCCCGGCAATTCAAACAATGGAGTGAGTACATAAGTTTCTCATTCCAAAGTTGACTTAGCTAATATTTAAAAATAGTAATCACAGAATGCGTGAGTTCATGTTTCGTCGAGAAATGGGATTATCGTTTTTTCTAATCGACTTCCGCTTATAATCTGACATTTTCTATAGAACCGAATCCGATTAACTTACTTCTTATCCATAGATGAACTGAAAATTAATTAGTAAGTTTCTAATTGCTGGGGATTAAAAAATACGCCTATCCTTTTGCATTGGAGCCGTCTGGTGTTAATCAATAATGCTCGTATTAACTTAAACTTTGGTGTTAGCTGCCGTTTCCGATTATCTTTCTTCTTATCTGGTAGATAATCAAAAATGTTGGTTCTTAGAAAAAAGATAACATCAAATTCTGACTTTAGTTCATGTTTCCGATTATCTTGGTATTTATTCTAAGAGAAAAACTGTCGACCGAAGCGATAATCCTACTTCTCGACGAAACATGAACTCATGCAATTAATGTCAGAAAAGTCTAACTCTCTTTAGTCTGTTGTGTTACTTCTATATGTTACAGCACTATTCACGGTAGAGACTTGAAATCTCTTACGGATTCCAGTTGTTGGAATAACTGATTAGGCTATAGGCCTAATATATTTTAATTACGGTATGTTCTACGCCTATAACAACAACAGTTAAAGTGCTTGCATTTTAACTAAAACAAAAGCCCAGCTGTCACTAGGGACAGTCCTGTGGCAGTACTGACCTTCAAGGTCATTCAAGGTGAATGATTTTTACGGCATTTAAAACCCAAAATATTCGACTTCCTATTAATGATTTATAGCATAGGTCCTATCTTGCAGCGTTTAGTCAAAAGTATATGCGTAACGGCAATCCAAGGTCAACGATTTCCATCTAATCTGACATGGCGTATGCCACTTCCTGTTAGTGATTAATAGTAACCTAGACCGTATCTCTCACTGTTTCCAAGATATAGCCAGTTTTCCGTTGGAAAAAAAAGAAAAAGCACATTTTTCCTATACTTCCCTTCATTCAACCCTCAATTTCAAAATGTTTCCCTTAAAGTAGATGGCTGAAATTTTGAAGGCCCGAGTTTAAAAACCATGGCTCGTGTTAAAGGTTTTCCCTTACGCCCTACCCGTTAGCCACAGTAGGCCTACATCCGTTACTGACGAACAGACGGACAGACGACAGACGGACAAACGACAACTCATAACAACAGCTCGACCTTTACTAAAGTACGGTCGGCTAAAAACGTAAAAAGTGTTTTTACATCTATGATGCAAACACTGACTCTGACCGAAAAAGAGAAAGTCAACCCATCAGCATTACTTAATTGTTGCGGTTCAGTGGCGTATATACGCATTTACCGTGGAGTCCAGCTCTCATGCCCTCTCGGCGTTGACATCTGCACCTCTTAATTCTTGCTAAGCAAAACCCCCGAATTTATGTATCTGTTCCCAGTGGCGTAGCCAGAATTTTCAACCAGATAGCAGTCGTAGCCCGCAGTCGTAGCCCTCCTACATTCAACTGAAACAGTCTGCCACAACAGGTCAGGTCGTCCCCGATGACGACATTGGCGAAATTATTATGGACGTTTAAATGCCATGACAAGGAGCATGACGGTACATCACCATTGAAGTTCAAGCACTTACTTACAGCTCGGGAGATTTTTGTATTAATCTTCAGATTTTTGTTTGCGTTTACACACTGCACCAGTGGCGTCGAGGAAGGAAGAGGAGCGGAAGGGGGTGAAATGGAAAGCAATAGCCTTCCGCCCACTAATTTTAGCCTGTCAAAAAAGATTTTTGTTAGACTTTATTTTCCCCGAAATACAAAATTTTAGACCAAAAGTTACCAATTGGGGGAATTTATGGGCAATATTTTAGCATCCAATATCTCCTCTAGGCCCCTATCGGAAATTCGCAGCTGTCTGTCGGAAAATGCTTATCTCCCAATTAATTTGTGTAAACTGTTCACGCGAGACTAATGGATCGCGGTGGAGAAGTGTCGTCTCTCTAGAAGAGAGTTCGCAGGTTGCAGAAGTTGGTGAAAACGAGAACGCGACCGCCGTTGCCCTCGGCAACGAACAGTTTGCCGGCAGCCTCGTCCAGATACAGTCGACACGGATCATTCAGCGGCTCGTCCAGCCTCAAAGGCAGAACTCTGGCCTTGGACAGAGTCGAGTCCAGAGCCACCACCGTGTTGCTCAGACAGTCGGCCACCAGCACGCACCTTCACAGCGCAGCACCGCGCTAGCAGGTCAGACGCTTAAAGGCTTCACATGTGAACCCATTTCAGCAGAGCCGGATTAAACGCGCTTAAGCCCTATTCGGCAAAAAATGAGGCCCTCACTCTGTATGTTTACAAATCGCCATAAGGCGTGTACAGAGCCCCCAGTCCCACAGTAGCACAGGCCGGAACAGGCTGCGCTGTTGTCCGACATTCTGTGGCCTGTGGCGGCCCCTTTTGTGCGGCACTATTCGGCCGAACATGACGAACATGCCTACATCCGCGCCTCAACAAGTCATCGAGCTACGGAGCGTCACCTGTCATATGGAATCAAGCAGTGCTACCTCGCGACACAGGTGCATGCACCCAACGTTAATCCCAGCCAAGCAGGCTGGCTGGTACTCGATTTATCTAACCCATGCAAGGCTCTTTAACCCAGACTGAAAATCCAAGTTTTACGAATTTCAATTAAAAGTTTTCGAATTTTTACAAGCTTCAAAAGTCCCGGTTGCTAGAAATGTGCAATAACGAGATTTAACCAAGTTTAAATAATGCGTTAAATTTGTCAGTTTTTATGAATTTCAAAATGGTAATCACGAATTCTCAACGTAGCCTAAGGCTTAATTTACACAACTTCCCAGGAATTTTCTTAACATCTTTCTAGGTTTTTCCTAGATTCATCAACAAGTGTCTCTTAGCAATTGATTTCCAAACGTTTTTCCTAATACCTTGTTTACACGATGAAGCAAACATGAAGCAAACTTAGAGCACACGTCGTGCACGTAGGCTATATATTTAATACGTTTGCTTCATTGAGTAAACAAGGTATATGCCATCTCAGGTTATTCCTACGTTTTTCGTAGAAATTTTTGTGAATTTCATCCTATTTCTCAGATATTCCTACGCCAGACTTTCCCATAGGCTTTTCCTAGAAACGACTTATGAGGTTTTGTAAATGAGGCCTGTGGGGGAGACCTGTCTCGCTGACTGATGGCGAGAGCGCCTGGTCGTCGATCGCGGCATGGTCCGAAGCCGCGCGCACCCTGGTAGTGAGTCAACAGCTGACCGTCAGTGTCGACGATACACACACAGTGAGTGGAGTGGTGCTGAGTGATGACGTACTGACCAGTGGCGAGCTGAACACAGTGCCGTGGACAACGCAGCTCAGCCGACAACAACACCTGTACACACAGGACAACACCTGTACCAACACCTGTATCTGTTGGCGATACCTGTACAGTACGACGACAACACCAGCCTGTACACATGACGACACCTGCACAGACAACAACAACCTGTCTGACAACAACCGCAAGTACGGTCTCCAAAATAAGGCCTAAAGAAAAAACCATGTGCTTCCGTCCATAGAAAAAAAACTAAAATTTTTATCGGACCTTTAAAAATGTTAGCGCAATTTTTAGTATGCTTTCAAGTTTTACTGAAAAATATTGTTTGCTCCTGGTCTGAAATGTTGCAGTAACTTTGCTTAAGTTCTCGTGAGTACTATTTAGTTTGTCAGTTTGTTTTTTATGAGTTATTGGGTAATATTGCATGACACGTTATGATATAACAAAAAATAATAATAAAAAAAATCCGCCGCCTCGCGTCCCTAGTTTTTAGCGGCTGCAGCCGGAAGCACAGGTTCTTTCTTTAGGCCCAAGTGTATACCAAGCAGGGATGTGCACGAGACCTTCTGAGTCAAGACCGAGACGAGACGTTAGTACATCTCGAGACCGTCTCGAGACCGAGACGTCTCGACCGAGACCACATCCCTGACACCAAGTACAGCGTACAGGACAGTACCGGCCAGTAACGGCACGTATTATAATTAGGCGCTGCTGGTACGGCAACACCATAAAGAGTGTGCACAAGTAGCTGGACGGACCTCATTGAGCAAGTCTCCATGAGGTGAGAAAATCTGAAGCTTGCGCTCGACGCCACTCGTGACGAGCACATTTCGGTCCCGGTTGACCGACACTCCGATTGGCCACTTGGCCACTGGCCACGACAGGACGCCGCCGCGCCAGGTGGGCTCTACACGGTGCACGGAACTGTTCTTGTAGTCACTCACGTACAACCATCTACAGACCACCACCGCGGTGACTGATGTCCAGCAATGAAATTATTCAGCTTAGTTTTAGTTTCGACCAGTTTTATCGACGATCTTTATTGTGTTATACACAGATTGTATTAATATATAATTTTAGTTAACTGAAATGCAATTATGCCTTCACATAGGCTATTTCATAAAGAAACTGTATGCAGAAATCGTTTATTTGTTGCTTTTGAACACGGTTTTTATTAATAAAAATTGCATGTTTGAAAATCAGCAATTTTTTTACAATAATTTAGTTCCGTTTCACTTTTTACTAATTAATAACTAAAAACTAATATCTGCCCAAAAATTATAAAAAAATAGTAACATGGCCATTAAACGAGAATTTGTCAACGAGATTGACGCATATGATTTGATTTCATTGCAACAGCTACAAGAAACGCTACTGCTGCTGATACTACTACTACTACTACTACTACCGTATTACTACTACAACTAATCGTTGTCTACCTGTTCTTCGGACAAGAGGCTAGGTCGAGGGGCAGGTTTCCTAGCTGAGGTACGGGTAGTCGTCGCAGTGGTTCTACTGTAGCGGCGTCGTACACTTCAATGTCCTGACTGCGAGTTCTCACGACGAACAGTTGTCCACCGAGTGACGTCACGCCGCTGACGAAGTGACCCTTGGCCAACACGAATTTCAACTCGGGCGAAAATTTCGCGTCCTTTGACTCTGCGACAATTCAGCAAAATCACAAGCACAGCGTTTTACAAATAAGTTGTCTATGCACTTCTTTACTTCAAACAGTAAACAAAACGTGTTCTTTTACAAAAAAATAATGAAGCTTAATTAAAAATTGCTGCCGAGTAAAGACTAATAAGCGAAAAAGGTTGTCAAGAAGATTTTAGCATTATGATGATGCGAAACGACGTAAGACATTTTAAGCATCCCATGAGCACAGCGGCAAAGTTAATTTAGATTTTGACTTTAGTTAAGTTTCTGCCTTCCTGTTTTGTTTTTTCTCACATATTCTATGGATAAGTTGCCTGAATAACTCAAAATCAAAATGTCCCGAGTTCATCAAACTGCAGGATATCGACACTGATGAGGCCTAACAAACTTTGCGCTTCCGGTTGCCGTACGTTTCCCAAAACGTCTGCTTCCCTAAAACTTTTATTGGATCTCAAAGATATTTTTGCAGTTTTTAGTTTATTTCCAAATTTTTACTGAAAAATCTGCTTGCAGGTAGTCTGTTATGCTGCAGTATATTTACCGTACTTTAGTTTTTGTGGATACTATTCAGTGTCAATTCGTTTTCACAAGTTGATGTGTAATATTAGATAACGTGTCATACAAAAATAACAAGAAATCTGAACTAATGCTCATGAGACGCGCGAGAGCCTATAGCAGTTCCAGTTCACAAATTGTCTTGGTTTATCTCCATTCATTTTGTCGCAGTTCACTCTTCTGCAGCCAAAAATCACAAAAAATCACTAAAAGCCCCTATTTTGGGATTCCAGGTCATTTTAGGTCATCGATGTTGATACCACTAGAAGCACGTCACCACGTTACGATATGGGGTGTTTACACGATCCAGCATTCATCCAACTAGCTGATAATTAGGAGGACGGGCCTGTTGTAGGCCTAACCACAGATTTGAATATTAATGATATTGGTGACAGGCATATTGGAAAGCCTGTATAACACGCAGGCCTGTTAGCTGTAGGCTAAGCCTAGGCCCGCCTACGGCTTAGCCCACAGCTGATAGGCGGCGGGGTTCCATCAGGCCTGCTGGATGTTTGCTGGACGTTTGCTGGAACTTTGCTGGAAGTTTGCTGGATCGTGTGAACACGCAGCACGTCCAACCGGTTTCACGCTAGATAACCCAATAGTGGAAAAATAATCACCTTTAAGGGAGTTAAACCTATTTGACACTCGCGTGCACAGGCCTCGTTAAACATAAGGGATCGGGACTTTGACTGCAAAAACTACATTTAATGGCAAAAATTTCATACACAGGTCGTCTTGGTCTACCTCCAGCCAGTTTAGCGCAATTCACTCTTAAAATGTGTGTCACAGCCGGAAATCGCAAAAAAAATCACTAGAAACCCCTATTTTGGGGGTTCAAGGTCATTCAAGGTCATCGATGTTCACATTTCTAATAAGCTCGTCGCCAGTGCTTGTTAGCAGCATGTCTGTGCTTATCTGCAATCATTTTCACGCTAGGAGCTAGACGAGCAAATAGCGGTAAAATAGCGTCTTTATATAAGGGGGTGCCCTCTTTCGCCCCCTCGTTCGTGGGACCCCTCTCACCCCGCCGCATGAAATTTTGTCACAAAATACTAGAGACTCTACTACGCTATCATATGGTGAACAACCGAAGTCTCTATCCCACCTGCGCTTAAACAGGTAGGGGGTCGTGGCAGGCAGACGGACAGACAGAATTCCGGTAGCTAATACGCGCTACTACGCCTTCGCGCGTAAAAAATAAAAAAAATATGTATATCCGTTCTCCGTCCCTATTTTTCACTCCGGCTGCAAACGGAAGCACATAATTTTTAAAGGCCTTTATATAATTACCTTCACTGGCGGACGTGCATGTATCGGCGCAACTGTCAACAACGGTAGCAACATCGTCGTCGGCGACGTTGTCATCAGTAAAAGACCAAGCTTCTACGGGCACGTGGTTGTCGCCGGTGGCCGCAGACGGCTGCTGCTGTAGACCAGACACTGACGGCATTTCATTCCACTGCTCGCTGACTGACAGCTGGCCGACCACATTATCGACCTCCTCGCCAGCTCTGCAACGAGTTGTCAGTTATAATTCATTCATCTACTTGGCCGCTTTTCTGAAGAGTCTTAAATGTACGGCACGATCATTTAACGCTCGACAGCAGAAACTGCTACGGCGCGTCTTAGCCATCGCAATTCTGTCCGTCCGTCTGTCTCTCTGTCCGTCTTTAAAATTTTCCCATTTCTGTCGTAATGGTGGGCTTCGGGAGTGCTATGCAATATCTTGCGCATAGTTAGGCCAATCATTAGAAATAGTCTACGTCACAAAATGATGGAAACGTGCATGCGCACTCGTGGTCATCCAGCTGTTGCTGCTGCTGCTGGTGATGTGGTTGGAAAAGTATGCTGGGCGTGCGTAGCGCCATGTGTCGTAGTTCAGCGACGTTCAGCTTAAGCAGGTCGTGTGAACGCTGCTTGACTTGACTGAACGCTCGTGCCACGTCAATCGCCGAGCCGCGACGCATCACCTCCTTATATCAATCACACGCGTTAACACGGTTAACACTTGTGTATACGTAATTCTTCGCCTTTTTTCAAAAGTTTGTTGTTGTTGTAGTAGCCCGCCCACCAGACCCGCGGCCTCGGCTGGTCCTCAGCCGAAAACCCAATGGCTGGATAGAGGGGGGAGATTGTCGACGGACTTTGCAACAACATCGTTTGGATGCAGCTGTCGGATCCACCTCTTAAAGGTTTCGTCAAGAGAGCTTGTCATGGATGTTGCCGTTGTCACGAGTCGCCGCCATGGGTCGCTGTGCCGTCACCAAGCTGAGATTGGGTGGACGCAGGTCAGTCTCCACTGTTCTGAGGGTTCCACGACTGTCTGGGACGGACAGAACTTCATCTCTAATCCGCAGAAGTGTGGAAAGTGCAGGCCTGCACAGAGCTCGGTAATGGTCCTGACCTAAGTCTACTCGGCTGAGATGGATGGCCAAAGAAGGATAGAGTTACGGAGGATCACCTGCCATGTGATTACACGTAAACGAGCCCCACATTAACTCCAGCCAGATGTCCATTACTCGATTTACTTACCCCAGAGGGAATGAAGGCTGAGTTAACCTTGGTGTTGGTTGTGCACCGTGACGGTTTAACTGTCCATAGAACCACAGTACAGTCATCCGTCCTAGTAGACTTAGCAACCATGTGATAGTGATTCCTATCCAAGGGGATTTTGTCCGTTTCACATTTACAGGTTTTGCAAATGATTTGGCAAAACTTGCACAAAGTTGCTATGTACAGCTTTGAGGCGCATTGCGGGCCATAAGCGCAAAGAATAATTTTGAAAAAGCAAGGGACGTCTTTATGGGGGACTGGCGCCATAAATGATTTTTAAAACGTACAATTGAAATGTAGAAACATACACCTAAGCCTCCCCCTTCACATTTTTAAACACGCGCAGGAAAGGGCTGCTTGCCTGGCAATATTGGCTGAAGCTGTTGAGATGGCGGCGGTGCTGGTCAAGGCCACATTTGGCGGTCTCGACTCGTTTGTTCTTACGCAGTTTCTCGACGGACAGCTGTTCGAGCAGTGATTGACAGTGAGCGTCGGCCAGCTTCTTCAGCGCTTCCGTTGCATCCATTATCTACATCAACGAGCAATACGAAGATACCCCACATTAGCACATTGATGACGGCTACATAGTACATACCTTGCTTACTACTAGCAAACATGAACAGCAGAAAGTTTGACATACTACGGTCACATCATATGCGAGCCGACGATAAATCCCCGATGCCCATTGCCTACGAACAGAACAACAGAACAACGGGAAGATCGAAAACAGAACTTAAGTTTGAAGATGAAATCCGGAAAGTGGAGAACAAATCTGCAGAGAGTACGACGATTCATACTGCCGCATATTCGCTCGGAACGAAAACGGCCAAAGGCTAGGAAAGTGAAAAAAAACAAATGTCGTATAGAACCTCTTCCGCATTCTCATAGTCCTTCACTCCCTCCTGGCCTGCGGCGTCTCACTCTCGACGCTCGCGACGCCTTGCTGCTTTGTTCCATTACGGGCGCCCATGGCTATCACGGGAAAGGAAACATTTGCGGCGCTGAAACCCTAGTCCTGTTGCAGATGGTGAAATCAGGACTCTACGTCAGGATTCTGGCTTGGCACATTAAATGAATTAACGACTGAATGGTTACTACAAACAGGTTAATACGGGAACTCAGCAAACCATATTCAAAAGTGTATTCAGACCTCGGACAGCTCACTCCTTCACTCGCTTCCAAAACATGTTTACAGCGACGCGACGGCTAAAAGACATCGGTCCCTGTCATTATGCGTCGGGCTGCGGTACTAATAGGCCTCATTATGTGTCTTGGATATCTGTATCTTTGGCTGTCTATCTGTTTGTCCTATATGCAGGATACTAACTCGAATAGAGAAAAATCGTACACAAACGAAAACAGTTGGAAACGTAGGTTCAGGAGGGCATGCAGGAATAACCAATGCATTGTGTTAAAAATATAAATTTGGCAGAAATTTCCGACAAACAGGTGCGAATTTCCGACAGACGAGATTACGGATGCTCAATGCTTACAATCACAGTTGAATTTTGCCCCTGAATTCCCCAAAATAGGCTTTTCGGCCTCAAATTTTGTCTTTGGATGAAATTTTCGAACAAAATATTTTCCGACAGGCTAAAATTTAGAAAATGCCCATGCCATCTAAGTACCTCCAACCGTAGTGAAACACGCACCTGTTCAGAAGTCTGGAACATGACGGCAGCAAAGTTTCGTTCATCCTCTTCGATGTTGTCAAGCGCCTGACGACACTCAGACGACGAGTTGTATACGTTAGCAACGGCGTCATCAATGACGTCACGGAACTCACTACACGCCGTCTCCACGTCGCCGCACTGGTGGTCGCCGTGGTACCTGTCATAAATGGTTAAAAGATTAAAGTGGTGTGCATAAAAATACGCAGCGTCTCTTGAATTCAGCGACGTCGTGGGTCAAGAAAACAGAGGGAAGGAGGAAATGGTAAAAAGTTGAAACTTTCCGCCAGACAACTGCAAATTTTAGACAGGGAATTACTGGTGATCAAAAGTTTAATTTTGTTCACAAATTCTTTCTCAATAGAAAATTATCACCTCAGAATTGTGTATTTTTAGGCTGAAATTCTCCAACGAGAAAAATTTTTTCTTTCTTCCCACTGCCACGACGCCACAGTCGTCAGTCACCCATCCAAGTAATCAGCGACACGACCGGCAGTCGCACTCACGATCTTTTGATCTAAAGTTCAACGTCCTACCCGTTACGCTATGAAACAACCCGCACTGGCAATACTGTGAAATTCTCGGATCCAATAACGTTATACTGGTACGCGACGCGGTGCACAACTACAGGTGTGCTACAGCTACTATAGAGTAGACACAAACAGCAGACGCAGAGACACAGGCACAGACACGATGCCTGACAATAAGGGTCGCTATAGCATATAGCTTGCAGGTGGAGAGACCTGGCGTAGCAGACGTAGCAGATGGCGGCGTCGCAGTCGAAGCAGTACAGACTGATGTCCTCAGCTGTGTGCACGTGACAGGTCGAGGTGCCGAGCTTGGTCAGCAGCGAGTCGACGTCTAGCGGTCGACCGAGCAGCACGAGCGCGTGGTCTGACGTCGACTTGGTGCGCGTGTGACAGACGGAGCATTGCTCGCAGTAGCACTGCTGACACTCCACGCAGTACTGCACCGCATACTGCTCGCTGCACCTCAATCAACAATAAACTGACACAATTATTAGCATAATTAACAACGGTCGTGGGTTAAAAGTACAGTGGAGGCAAAAAGTTGGAACTTTCGCCGACAAACAACGGGTGCTCAACATTCCAACTTTGCCCACTAGAGTTGATGAGATCCGCATCACCACCAAAATATAATTACCTCCAAGCTGGGCCAAGTATAAACTACCTGAAAATTTCAGCCAAATGCGCCAAATAACCAATAGCCACATAAACGTTACGTATAATATACAC
>Ga0209367_1000989_pt1 | contig 32846 bp, 17 predicted proteins | sample WorMetLIZISLAND2_FD_187412 | JGI IMG/M metagenome (GOLD analysis project Ga0209367, IMG submission 187412) | Marine gutless worms symbiont microbial communities from Max Planck institute for Marine Microbiology, Germany - Olavius geniculatus... ... | reverse complement strand
TATGTTCTGTGTGAAAATACGAACTATTCAGCTAAATATGAACTGTATGAACTGTAATTAGTTAAGTTTTTTCTTTTATTTTGTATTTGTTTGCTACCTTTCATGGTGAATAAAGATGCATATAAAAAAGTGTCAGGTATTTGAAGTGTCTGTACATTTATTTTCAAGTTACATAGCAGTGTGGAAAAACGTAACTCGCAATTAGTATAATCTTGTTAATTATTTTGGAACATGTAACCTTTACTTGCAAAGTTTCAAGACGGTTTCCTTGCCAATTCCGTTCTCTGCAAATTCCACACTTCGGTAAAATCGACCATTTTCCATCCATTTTCCTTTCCTTGCAATTTCCATTCCTTGCAAAGTGAGACGACCCAGTAAGTATATAAGAAAATTGGTTACTTGGTACAGTGTTGTCATTAATTAACTGTAAGAGATTGTGGGTTGTAATTTAAAATGTTGATGACTGCACTGCGGCAGAAAGAAGACTTCGTCGGCTGGGAGAACAAAGAGAAGCAAGAGAACGAAGAAACTGGCGAGAAGATCAACATCGAAGGCGATCCAGGCTCGTCTGGCCAGACTGAAGCATCGAGAAGCCGCCCACGCATCGTCATCACACGGCTGAACCATGCTGAGACCACAGAACACGCGAACTCATTGTAGGCCTACTGGTGTGTTTGGAAGTATTTGCAGTCACAGGCGTAAACTACACAGAAACGGGGAGATGGGAATAAAAATGGACTTCACATTAGTGCAAAATTATTCGTAAATTCTGGCACAGAATTGCAGAAAAAAATATGACTCCATCGTTGCATTTATTGACTAACAAGAATTCTATAACAACTGACGTGGGTTTTGTTTAATTCCCGCTGCTGTTATGTAAATAATGCACATTTCTCCACTTTCCGCCAACAATTTGAAGAATTCGAATACGTTCCGCGTAATTTTGGCTCGCCTATGCGCAGAATCGGGAGAATCCAGGCATTATGACATGGTATGCTCTGAGTTCATATCAGGTTTGCGTGCAGTCGTGCATGATAAGACTGTAGTCTGTGTTTATAGCCTAGTCTAGTCTAGTGCACTTATAACATTGATATCACACGTGTTAGTCTGAGAGCTTTGTTTATATAGGCTCCACTTTCTTACATTATATCCGCGAAACACTTGTGTATAAAGTTCTTTTTAGTAAGCCTAAAGCAAAATTATGCTGTAGAGGTCAAATAAACCCAGTATGTTATTTTTTTGGTTAAAAATTTAGTAAGCTTATTGCGAATAGTAAAACTTGTTTCTGTCTTTTTGCCTATAACAATGAAATGCATTTACTTGTGTGACTTGTCGGAATGACGATATGCTAAATACATGTACTAACTGGAATATGAACACAACACACTGCGTTTATTAGGCATTTGGTTTATTTTGCGCTATGTCAATGTGTATGTTTATCACTTTATTTGTTTATCACACAAAGATTGTTTGATTTTTTAAAATACTTAACGAGTAACTCTGATTTATTAAATTGACGAAAAATTAAAATAAATTGTCTAATTTTTATGAACTTGTACAGTTTTGCAATTTTTTGTGCCAGATAAATTATGTGTTAAATTGCACATGCGTTAGCGTTAATCGTCGAGAACAAGACGAAAATGTTGAATACTGGAAGTGAGGTTGCACTTGCAGTATTCAGCTCTTTACTTTCCGGCGAATTATGGGACTAATGAGCGTCTTAAACTAAAAAGAAAACCGAAATATAATTCAGCACGCACTTTTTTCAGAATACTTTATTTTCTCTGAAATGTATTTACTGTATTATGTGCAGTGTTTTTCCGAAGTAGGCTACACTTGTTTCGTTTGCGAAGTCAAAAAATCTAAGACGCATGCACACTTCGCAGTGGTGAGCTACCATGTCCAAATTTCATTAGATAGGATAATCTGGCCGAAGATAGGCTATGAGCAGAAAATGTTGTCGGAAACTGACTTGTCTGTGACTTATAGCAGACTTGCTCAGAAGCTGATCATAAAACCGGATCGGAAACATGATTTAAACAGATATTGAGCATCATGCTACGAATTAGAAAATAATAAAATTGACGTAGACTCCCCAACAATTTTTTTATTATTTGACACTTGCACAAAAAACAATAAATAACAAGAAATTGACAGTTTCCTTGTACTATTTATACTTCAGATAAGCATAATCGGTCCGACATGTCTACAAATGGACCTAGTTATTGACACGGTGTATAGATTGAATACGTTCAGAAATATACCTCCGCTTTTTGATTTAAGACAATTGCAATTTACATGCGTCGATCCTCAATCTGTCTGCAAAGAGATTGGGTTTAGTGAGGTATTGAAACACACAAAAATTTAATCCGTTTTCCATGGCAAGCTCAACGCGGGTCAAGTTTAAATGGTAAAAGTTTTTGCAACAATGTGATATTCTATTCGATGTTTAATTGTTAACGTGTTAACCCCGACGACTTACTATACCGGAATATATATATAAATTTCGCGCTGCCGCCATGGTTGCACGTAGGCTACACGTAGTTTTGGTTGTTGCAACTGCCACTGGCATGCAAGAAAAGGCGGAGCACTCAGTGCAAGAAACGCTGGCAGTATGACTACCTCTGCATAGCAGCAGCTGCTGCTGCAGCAACAACAATACACAGGTGAGCTATGCATGTCCGGAGATTGGCGTCTCCGCGCCTACCTGAACAGGTATATATTATATTTAAGAAGAAAAACGTTTTGCAAAAAAAATTAGTAAAAAATCACGTACATAATTTAACATGTAACAACGACTCGTGATACACAGTAGCCGTATTATTGTTACGTTTCCGGATACTGGAGAAGACATTTTGCGTTGCTCCTGTTGTCCGCAGATTTCGTTGAAATCAATAACGGTAGTTCGTAAAACTTAACACTGTGCGAGGTCACTGAGTTACAGGTTAGGGACACAACCAACCGTAGAAACCGTAACTACTTATTTGCAACCATGGAGAGCACCACAAAAGTTATATATCCTTGACTTCGTGTAACTTGAGGATGTTGGGCAACATTAGGCCTGTGCCGAGAAAGTCACTGAGCCTCTTGCCAAGAAGACGAAACTTATGAAAGATAACATTTTGCTAAGACGACGCATTTCTATAGCGCATGCTGACTTGTAAACAGCCACTGGGTCCGTTATTGGTGCATCAAAAGAACTGTCGCTATGCTGTAGATTCGAGGGTTGTAATGGCGCTGGTGATTGTCATTGTCAAAGGTGACTTCGGCTGAAACTATTGACGATTGTGTTGCGGGGCGGCGTGCGTGTGTGTCTACGGATCGATGCCCGCTGAAGCACGCGGGACAAGGGTAGCTGTTGCTACTCCTGTCCTGTCCGCCCACCTAGCCTTGTTCGATTTTACGACGTCAACATGACGAAACTTGTTCGTGGTCACGGACCCACGCCATCAGCCCACCTCGCTGCCGCTTCGATCGTAGGCACCCGCTGTTAGGACTCGCTCTGCATCGACCGGACGTCGAACGAACCCATCTGTATTCACTTCCATTTTTGTTTTCTTGCCCCCGCATTACTTTGTTTACCGGTATTCATTTTAAGAACATAAAGCACTCTAAAGTACGTGTACGTATAAAAAATGACTTTCAAAATGTATTCTCTAGATGAAAAAGTCCAAAATGGCGTTGAATGGGAAGTTACTTTCCATGTAAATGCACACTGCAGCATTGCAACAATGATCCAAAACTCAAACGAACAGCAGTGCATGCAGAAATACTGATAACTATGCTCCACACACAAAATCGTCTTCTCCTCTGTTTTTGCTTTTCCGTTTTTTTTCGACCGTTTCCTCTCGTGTTCTACCTTTCATATTCACCACCGAAATTTATTGACGAACAACAAGAAACGCAGTAATACTACTTGCATTAAGTTACCAAAATGCAAAAATTTGCTCATTCTGTAAACTGCTGTTGCAAAAATCGTCAAAGATCAAACGCTTTTGCGGGCTTCGTTCCCAGACGCCCAAAACCGTTGTGGGGACGATCGCTCGCCTCCCATAGACTCGGTTCGTCTGGTTTGAACGCAACATCTCCCCACCCAACGATCCACCCTCCCTCTCTTCCCCCGACACTTGGGCGCTCCCGCTGCTTTCACTGGGACGAAATTGACGCGATTATTGGGCTTCAGCAGCCAATGACGTCACGAAATAGGATATGCGATTTAGCGGAACATGTACAAACACGGAGAAAGACAGACAGACGTACATAGATCAATGGTGAATATGGCAGGTAGCCCGGCTGCGGTTTCTGGGTGCACTCTGTCATGCAGTCGGAGCGTGGATGATTGGCAGGCGGCGTCCCGGTCACCATGGCTACCAGCACGCTGCCACGTAGCAGGTGCTTGCAGCAGCAGCAGCAGCAGCTCGGCGCTGCACTGTAATCGCTGGCAGCCAGCGTGACCGAACGGAACGTTTAAGCCGCAGAGCTACAGCGATTGAACCGTGTCGCGGCGATCATCTGTCTGTCTTCAGGAGTTTGCTCAGCATGCTAGAACATTCGAATGTCACGCGAAACACGGAGAAATGTGCTGAAGCGTAGCTGAAAGAGTATACACACTGAGAGTGATCGTCGGTGGCTGTGCTAACTAATGACTAGGGCCTACTGCAGTTGTCTGATGCAGCCGGTGTCACCGGCATTCGGCTGTTTTCTGTGTGACAGTCGACTGCTAAGAAGGCTCTTGTGTCGCTGACTTGAGTCTGGTTGATATGCAGTAGACACTACAAGAACAGCGGCGGTGTCAGTTCTGAGTTTTTGTGGGAGTTCAGAAGCCAATGGGTTGCCAAAAAATGTCAGGGTGGGACACTTATCTTTCGTTGCATTTGCGAAGCTCCAAGTAAATTTTCCTTTTATGTCTTTAAACTCCGAAACGACGATTTCGCTTAGACAGCTATACATGTAGTTTCCTTGTGTAGCAGCGCGCCACCTTTTTAGTGAGCAATCTGATACTAATAATCACCGAGTAATGTAACAATTTGGCGCATATGCATTTAACGCGGTAGTGCGGTAGGTGAGGTAAAAAAATCAGTGCACGTCAGACAGTTTTATCATCTTGGCCATCTTTGTACCAAAATTATCAAATTTAATGAAAAATTGACAGAGTTATGACGAAAACAGTTTTGATTGTTTTGATTGGGACATGCTGTACATGTACAAGCAATATGAGGATTCAAATTAAAAGTTTTTGATACTTTTTGCTGTCGGAAATCTGTAGCTGTCTGTCGGGATTGCAACTTCCTGCTGCTCAGCTTGTTAGTGAAGAAACTTTGTGGACAGAAAAAACTTTCCGACAAACTAAAATTTAAGAGAGGGCAGCTAAGTTGTTGAATAAATATGTCTGAACTCATCCATTATGATCAAATGGCTAAATGACAAATATAGTTGTCAGCACGACACGCCAGTTTCAAATCAAGAGTGCAGTTCACAAGGTTTGACAATCACATCGTATGCGATGATATCACGTCACGTCGGCAGTCTTGTCGATAAAGACAGTCCAACTTCTGAACTGTTTTGTATTTTAACGCGACTTATCAAGCGGATGGTTTAATCTTGGTAATTTTATAATAATTTTATAATAATCTTTACTGTTGAACTGCTTTCCACCCATTTTTGTATCAGACCTTTGCTTATCTTCTTTAAGCGCTGCTGCCCAATAGGTTTACTGTAGAAGGCGTGCTATAGAAATCTTTGTTGAAGTTGTAATTTTGGCGATTGCCGGTTGTTTTGGTTTCAACACAAAACATATATATCGATGTCGTTAAATAATATGTTAGTTTTTTGTGTTTTGAAAATAAAGCCGACCCTCGTGTAGGCCTATACCGTCTGAAGAGCCTTTGTTGTGGCCAAAATCTTAGCTTTTTGGTACGGAAAACTACCAGTGTCAGGCTCACTCTTACACTTTGAAGAATAGTTTTGGAGTCCTGTTTTCATCTGGTGCCTAGATTACTGTAACGCTGCTAGCACCAGTTGAAATCAGTTCTTCCGAACTGGCAACGCAACAATCGTGGTTATCTTTCATGTGCATGTTGACTTACCGGTACCGATTTTTTACGTGGGTTTTATACGACAGAATTGAAATTCGCTATCGAGCTTATTTAGGCCTAAATAAACAAATCTACACTGTGTCTCAAAAAAGCGTCCCAATTTGTGATTGTCCACATCTTTGACAAATATTAACCGATTCTCAAATTTTTTACTGGCGCACTCTATGGACAATTGGCAATAAACTTATTATTAAATATCCCACCACACCTTAACTGTGTAACTACACTACCTTGTGAAATACAAATGCAAAAAAGTCGAAAAATTAACAATAATAGGCAAAAAGTATGTTGTACAACAAAAAATACTTCAGACCAAAATCATGATGCACATGATCTGCATAATGCTAACCTGTATAAGACCTGTCTTTTTGATTATCTGGCGTGTTGAATGGTGTATTTGATTGTGGTCTTTCTGGTTTAGTAGGCCAACCAGTTTATCTCCAATGGTCATGTTCTATTCAGAACCTCTATGCTTTAACCTGCTGCTTTCATGCCTTTAATCGGTGCTTCCCGTTTTCCAAATCTTTTTAGTAACGTCTACAGTCTTTCCCTTTTGCTGTTTATTTTGCAAAATTCCGCCAAAATTATCCATGAACTGTATTTCTAAACAGGTATAAGTTCTGAATCAAAACCTTGACTTAACAGCAAAATAGCATGTTACATTGCCTGTGTATCGTCACTGCATTAAAAATTATTATTTACAATAATTTTTTCTGATTTTGTTTACAAACACAAGAACAGTGTTTAAAACTGAACGTTTTTACTTTTTATATAAAAAAAGTTAGTAAAAAATTGTTTCAGAAAATATAATTTTGCATATGTATTACAGTGATTTTAGTGACTTTTGACAATTTACGTTTCACATGGTAGTGTAGCGATGCAGTTGAGGTGTGGCGGGATATTCAATAACCACATTATTGCTAACGTTCCGCAGAGTGTGACAATGAAAGAATTTTGATAATCCGTTAATATTTGGCGAAGATATAGACAATCACAAAGTGGGACGTTTTTTGAGACACAGTGTATATTGAAGCGCAAACACCCGCACACATGCTGCTGCATGTAAACGTGAAAAACGTCGATGCGATTACAGGAAAAAATAATAGCTTGTTGTCGCAGTTAAAAATAATAAAATACCTTTTGCTAATGTTAACTGGATACCAATATGTAACAAGTACGTAAAATTTCACATTAAAATTCCAGCCGTTGCTCGGAAAATTGCAAAATGCAAACTTTTGGGGATGCTTTGTCGCCGTACGTTGTATGCCTATTGGTGAGCCTTAAGATGTCAAAGTTTGCCAGTTCTACGCAGTTTCATTTTTTCACAAGTAAGACAATATTAACACAGGCGTAATTTTTATCTGTCCTATTGCTATAGCATATAAAATCACTTGTGTCTGTCTGTCATTCTGTCAGTCTGTCTGCAAACACTCCTACAGCCGCAATTTCAATTCCATTTTGATAAAATTTTGCACAGTGATTTGGGGCTTAATAGTAAGATCGAGTTTGTTTGGGATTAAAAAATCTGATAACTCCTTCCCTTATTTTTCCCCAATTTAAAAAATTGCATTACGGCCCATGGAGATTTCAAAGCGGTATAACTCGGTCCCCGTAAAAGATAATTGCGCTCTGTTTGCACCTACCCCGCTATTTTCGGGTTCGGGCTATCCGACGGTGTCATTTAAATTTCTCTCCTGCCGACCCCTGTTGCCATGGCAACGAATTTTGGGACAAGATTGACTACAACTCGGCCCTCGAGAAAAATAATTGCCCCTTGTTTGCATCTACCCCCTTATTTTCGGGCCCGCGTTATCCGATGGTGTCATTTAAATTTCTCCCCTGCCGACCCTCGTTGCTATGGCAACAAATTTTGGGACAAAATTGACTATAACTCGGCTTCCGCAAAAGATAATAGCACGCTGTTTTCACCTACCCTTTATTTTCGGGTCCGGGCTATGCAATGGTGTGACGTAAATTTCTCCCCTGAAGATCCCTGTTGTCATGGCAACCAACCATTTTTATTCAAAGACAAAACTGGCTGCAGGCTCACAAGAGCGTCAAAAGCTGAAACGCAGCTGTTAGGCTATACAGCGTGGCAATAGGACAGATACCTCGTTCCACAAAATGTATTTCTAGTAGTCGTTAAAAATCTAATTATGAAAACTGTGAATTAAGGGAAAGCCGAATCGTTTAAATTTGGAGCAGTAAACAATAACAATAACAATATCAAAACCTATTCGAGAGTTAGCAGTCGTCGTCTGCAGTTGATGCTGTATTCGCTAGATTATATTATTATGCCGTTGTCATAATAGGCCGCATTATGAGTCTTGTTTGTCTGTCCGTCTGTCTGTTTGTAGGTCGGTCCTGTAAGGGCCCTAACTCGAAAACAAGAGCATAAAAAATCAGTGTGCCAATTTCCAGCGTAAAAGATCAAAGATCAAGGTCGAAAAAACGCACATGTTGCTTCAATGTTTACGAGCCAGCACCGAGACGCAGCCCTCAACTATAGGCAAAGTAAAAGTGGACTTTAATTTGACGTTCGATACAAGTAAGAGACGTTTAATGGCTAGAGGGACAGCCGCGTAATATGTCGACACTAGACCGACATAGTTTTCAAGTTTTATGTTATGTTAGGCTAAGTTCGTTTCAGTTATTCGATGTTTGGAACCACGCTGTCGCTGACAATGACATTCAAACGGAAGCTGATGAACTGTCAGACTACTGAGCGACGAGTTGCATTCTTGCGGACCGCTAGCACCCGACAACTGCTGCTGTTCCTGCTGCTGCTGATAATGATAGCGACGATGACAGCATATGTCGGTCAGACCAAACGATGACGTCATCAGGTGATGACGTAGACAAGTGTCAGTGACGTCACTGTTCCACACTGACGTCATGTACGGTCTGCTGCGTCGTCTGTACGTCTCAGTCTCACTGTCTAGGCGTTTCCGTTGACAACACGATGATGACGTCACGTTGTCAAGGACGCTCGGCCCGTCACCAGGTCGCACCTGTTGTTTACGTGACGTCTTCACGGCACGGTCACGTGACCGCCACAGTGTGACGTCACTGCCAGCGTCAATTCGCCGACGTCGACAGCTAATACATATTTCACACGTCGAATCAACGAACTAGTGAAACATCTTTACTATATGTGGCAGCCAACGGCTGGACTGCAAACATTAGAATACTTGACTAAAGACTGGTAGGGCTGCATAAAAACTTCTCATTTTCACTTTATAATCCAACTAAACAATCACGTTACTTATACTAATAACAAAGTAGGCCTATTAAATAGTAATAGCTTAGGGACGTAGGTAACAAACGCTGTCTATTATTAGTGATGCATAGTTTAGAACTCCAAGCCGAACTATAAGTAAGCCTAATGCGAATAGCTGCTAAAAGTCTGTAGTTCAAGTACTTGGAACCAGCTTCCATCGCCCACATCAAAAACGTTCATTCTGCATCTCCGGCTTTTCATAAAGCCCTTAAGACTCATCTGATTTCGTTCTTCATCGACGTCGTTAGGGCGCCATAACTTTGATGATTATGATTATGATTTAGTAGGTAAGTGAGCGAGGGTTACTCAACATTGACACTTGCACGTGTTGGCGACTTACAGAAGGCGACGAGAGCAACAGAGAATGGTGACCGAGAACACTGCAATAGCGATGCCAAGCAGCAGGCCGAGAGACAGCGCCAACGCAATGCCTTCTGCATTACCATACAACAAGGCGAAAGTGATTTCAAAACACGCGCAATCGCTGATCGGTGACGATATTATACAAATTCTACCAAAAGTAGCATTTGCACTACGATAACAATGTCTTTTAGCATAATGTTACTTATTCTGAAATATCCTCGAACTCACAATGTAGATACCAAAATACCGCATTTCTTTCATTTACAAAATGCGATGACATTTTTACTAAGCACTGTTGCACAAGATACATCACAGTAAGGACTAAATGGAATGCAGCATAATTTTTCTTATAGTTAATTGCCATATCCAGATAGTCTAGTTCAACTTTGTACTTCACACATTGTGCAACAAACGTTTAACCCCTTAACACCTTGCGACTGTGTTCCTCATCAAAAATTTGTAAAAAAAATCCACCGGGGATGTTTGAGTAACAAATAAACAAACAATATCAAAAGTAAAACAGATAATCGTTTGCGTCGCAGGCAGCTTTGCTAAACGTTTACTGACCGCTGTTCAGGTAAAGTTTGTAGGTTTCACCGTTTCCAACGTCCACCGCTTCATCTGCAAGTACCAGTTATACTGTGCAATGTGCATGCTATGGTTTGACTTACGTCTCGAACGGAAATCATAATCATACTGATAATTACAATAATTATTATTATCATTCGTCCTGTACGGCACAAGGCTGCAAGCTTAGAAACAAACAAAATGGAAATGACTAGTTAATCTAGCGGAAAATTAACGAAGAATGAGATAGTGCATTTCTCGCTAGCATGGCGGTGCAGCGTCAGCCTGTGAAATAAGAAGCTACAGGCCTACATGCAAATTTGAACGATGGATGGCCTGGCCAGCGGATCGGCTTATGACGGACATTTATCTTTCCAGTGATGCATCAATAAAATATTATTTTGTTTGGTGGCATAACGATAGTCATATGGTCATACCGATGTGAATAATACGTCAATGTCCATTTTGACATTAAATCTGTATAGTGCAATTAATCAGTCAATCTAGGATTTTTAAAGTGGCCCAATTAATACAAACTACTGCTAGGTTTACTAGAAATAGGGTATGGATAGAGTTCAGTTCGGAAAAAATGGGAAAAGGCATTTTATGAACACGTAAGTCTTTAGTCGCTGACGGAAGCTGGATGGGAGCTCTGAAATCGCGAGACCTGACAACGCGGCATCAGATATGTGCATAAAAGTCTTCCAGAAGAACTAAGAAAATGCAGCAGCTGCTGCCGCAGTTCGCATCGACGTATGCAGTGGTGAACTTTGAGGAAGTGTCAGTGGCGGGATTTCAGCACGTATACAGCGGCGCTGCATGGTGTAGCCAGGTGTTGGTTCCAGAATGTCGTTCTCTGTCTGACTCTGTCCCAACAGCCGCGTGTCGACAGCAGCAGCAGCGAGGACAAGGACGAAGCCAGTCAGGCGCCCATTCCAGCAGTGACGACGTCAGCGTCAGAAGTTTATTCAGTGTTTTCATTGAATTCATGCTATTTTACGCTGTTTAGCTGTCATTTTCGTAACGGAACACTTGCTTTTTAGTGCGGATTAGCCTTAGGTCTGCATTACGTCAATGTAAATTCAGCGTTTTTGTGCCCTTATACTTGACGAATTTTTGTATTTTTCGCCGTTATTTCACGGGTTACATGCTCGCACATTAAAACAAGTCTCACAATGTCTACAATATGGTGTCACGTTGTCCAGTTCCGCGATGTTAGTCCCCACAATTTTGATGGTCTCGCGATGTCAGGTCTCGCGATTTTCAGTCGCCCTAGCTGGATAACGACTTGGCAGATGTCACGTCGTCCGGCAGGTCGTTCCGCGTCTGTGGGCCGACAACCGGGAAAGCCCGGTTGGCGACGGTTGTCAACTTGATTAAATACACTGCCAGACGGTTGGTGGTAATAGAACGGAAATGTCGGCGGCCAGGAAAGTCGGCGACAAAGTTAAGTGGACCAAGGTATTGCGGCGCGAGTCCGTGCAAGACTTTGTAGACCTCCACGGCGATCTTGTACTGGACTCGCTCCAGCACGCGCAGCCAATGGAAGCAGACAAGCGCGTCGGTGATGTGGTCTAATCGACGGAAATGATGCAATATCATGAAGCATCTCTACAGCGCTGAGTACACTAGCATCTCACAAAAAGTTAAGTTTTGAAACTACACGCTACTGCCGACCGATTGCCAAAAAATGACAAATTTGATTATGTTCACAAGAAGACGATCAGGTTTCGTGCAAACGCGTCCATGGGGCCTCTCGATATAAGTGTGAAGTATAACGAAAACTTTGTTCATTCATTTATAAATATGACTAAGAAACCATGCTTACTGCATTCTAAATTTTTTTCGCCATTAATGACGGGATAACTGCGGGCGAGCTATTCAGGGATCTATCGTTGCGAAAACGCTGCTGTTTCTTGTTTCACGAATAACTCGATATTCTTGCGATAAATCGAGTTCATAAAACCGCGCATAATTCTGACAGTGTATATAGTACAGTGTACAGTCATTAGGTCGCATTATAGATCTTGCTCGTCCGACAGCCAGTCTGTCGGACATATGGCGTATGGCCAGGGACCATTCTCGTCTGTACATCTATCCCGTGCGGGCTTTTAACTCAAGAAACCAAAATAAGCAGAACAGTTAAATGTAGAATAATTGCCTCTTGGCAGGAGTAATCGGTGTGCTAATTTTCAGCTGAGAAAGTTAACTTACCGGATGTCAAAAACATCCAGAAAATGACGCAAATCTTGCATCCCCCGTTTCAAGTTAGCTCAGGCGCACCAGGAGCAGGGGTTCGCTGGGTAATGTAAACGTTGCATTTCAGTTGACGTAATAGCTGGGTGGACGACCGCATAATACGTCAGCACCGGGTGGGCATAGATTTTACGGTATACGTACAAGTAGCAGGAGGGGCAGGGTAGGCGGCATGACGGTGTCCGTGGCCAATTACTGCACTGCAACTGATGTTATCGTAGTGACCGATCCAACGATTGTCTCGACAACTCAAGTACCACGTGTCCAGCGATCTGTTGCAAGCCACTATGACGTCATCGGTACCGTGGACTGGCCTCGCGTGAACGTCGCTGGACAGTGATAGCCGGGCACATCCGAGTACTGTACAGCAGTACAACAAGCACAGTACACGCACAGTACTAACTAACAGTACAGAGTACAGACACAACATCCGCCACCTATGGACGATGCCGCCAACGGTCTAGTGGTTAGAGTGTCGGACACGTGACTTTCATGATGCAGTTTGATTTGTTTCAATCTCACCGCGGCCCCGCGGGTCATTTGCAAACAACCTTAAGCAAGTTGCTAACCTATTGAGCGATCAGATCAACTTAGCCTCCTACCCTAGCCGAGATCAAAAATGATTAGTAGCTTACGGGCTAATTAGGACAGTGGTATGTCTGCTGCCTGCAACGCGGGTACAGTTGTTCGCTGACAACGGCCTGTTATGCTCGTCGTGTTGAATCGAAGAGAAAACTTATTGGCAGACTTTCACCTGACAAGCGCGACGTTTGTAAGCTAATATTGTCTACTAATGAAATTAAAAGCGCTCTGGCAGACTAGTTCATTTCTTATGCGTCAAATCAGTAAAAAAAATAAGTAAAATGAATAAATAATACACCGACTTGTGTACATGAGCAGAAACCTTCGTCTCGCAGTATTGACGGCGTCGTGACCCTGACCCAGATCTTGACCTTGATTTCGATTTTGTCCTGATATATTTACTGACGACGCGATGTAGACGACGAGCACGTGACCGGAACTGGTAAACAAATGCCGTTGCCTGGCAACGGTAGAACAGACGTTGAAAGTTTGATAGTTATCGTGGATGATGACGTCATTGGTGACGTCATCCTCAGCGGTGGACTCGGATACGACGACCGACGGGCAGTCTACTGAGTGACGTAGTTGTCCCAAGACGACCAATGACAGCTGGACACGATGACCTCCAGACATGACCTTGACCTGACTCAATACCCGTGCTCAGCTGATCACTTTCGCAGTTGACCCGACCCAGTATTATGATGATGATGATGATGACCTGACTTAGTCTAGCGGCTGGCTGGTGGATGGAAGGACAGCTGGACACGCTGTCCAGGGACGGCACGCACGAGCCACGGGCACGAGCGCCGACCACGCGACGACGCCGACTGATTTAGACCTGCCAGCGTGTTGCTGACGTAACCGAACGTTGACGACTGAGCACCAGCTGTGACGTCAGCGACACGTGACGTACCACATGACGTCACTCGCAGGTCGTACACTGCACAGACACAACGTTAACTTGCGTGCTACTGCTATACATAATCGTGTCGACTGTCGATGTCAGGTGTCTTTCCAACGCAATGCATGGTATCAAATCACTTTGACGCTTGTCCGACAAAATCGTGACGTCATTCACTAAACATAGCTTCCTCATAATTTGTCGCATAAGATATCGTTATGAGCAATTCACACCTACGACGCAACTCAACTGAACTCAGCTGTCGTGACTGTGGGTGACAATGCAATGATGTCATTAGCATTTTGACGTCGCGCTGCTGTGCACGGATCATGCGTTGTTTGCTAGCCTGGCTGAACGATTGAGTCGAGTTGCGTCGCGTCGGTGTCTTAGTCATTAGTCTAGCTCAACCGCCGAACGATTTCTGGTACATTTTGAGACTGCAACCGAGCACCTGCAGCGCATGTGCCATTCGCACACTGTTTTTTGTTCGGTCGGCATATATTCAGATAGAATAGCGACTTGCATTAAGGATAAACCGGACGCCGAGATGCAGGAAAATGGCTGCAAAATATTCACGGAAATCAAACGCCTCAGTGGGCGATCGGCCGATCGCTGTCTTCGAAATCGGCGCTTATAGTGAGCGCGCCATTTAGCTGACCCAGGACATACTGTACCAGTACCAGTATCAGTATCAGTGTCGTCTACTAGATATAACTAACTGACTGACTGACTGTGACTGTGACTTGTCTGTGCCGGTGTGCTATGATAAATCACCAGTCTCTCACTAGCTCCGCCGACACTTACCCGGCAGTCCCAGAACGATGTTTCTTGGCTCTCAGGACTCAGAAAGGCCAATTTCCGTGCTCGCATGTCGCCCGATGGAACGTTCAGGCGACTATCTTTAGTCGTAAATAGGCACTGTAAGCCTTGGTAGTGATCAAATCGGGAACAGACCCGCATCATCAACAAGGGGATCATATAATTTATAAACGCTTGCGCCGAGAAAAATATTGTAAAATCTGTCACTACTGCTTATCTTTCGACAACAAGAACAAAGAACATGAGTTACTGCTAGCAGTATTGATACAGCACGGTAGCCGAACAGCTTGAATGAATTTCGGAATCGAACATCATCATTGGCGAAGTTTTTCTCTGGTGCCCGTGTTTCTGCTGTTATGAGCAGTTAACTCAAGCTCCACACAAAGTAGAAATGTTTGATGTTGTGAAAACGGTTTTAATCGTAGGAATTTGAATGCTGGTCGCTCACTAATAAGTATTCTCGTCAGATGATATTCGGTTTACGTATTTAGTACCTTCTAACGTTCACTACGAAAGACCGGCCCTTACGAGTCTGCATGCTCAGGTGTTTCAACCAATAGTTTCTGCCGTCGCGGTCATTGGCAATAATTCCAAGGAGTTCCAAGGTGTCCTTATATACAGGGTGACGTAATACCACCCATGACGTCACACAGTTTACAGCACAGTGCTGCTGTTGAGTTATTACAGCAAAGAGACGACTGATGACACGCCGACTGAGCGGAACTGGTCAAGAGGTCAAGAGGTCATCCGCAACTGACCAACAAATGACCAGCACTGACCAAGTCTGACCTCAAGCGCTCACATATCATCAGCTCTCACACATGCTCAGCACGATGCTTTATCAACACTATTTCACAGAGCGCTTTTACACGTGACAGCATGTAATGTTTCGCGCGTCTTGGCTATCGTCGAAGTGTTTGTCTGTCTGTCCGTTTGTCCGTCTGTCTCACCACGCAGCTCTATCAAAACGGACGGTGCAAGCTAGGGTAATAAAATCTTTATTGTAAACTGTCATAAAAACGCTAGTTTTGTGATAAAATTTAACATTTTGTGCCACTGGGTGAGGAAATTCCTTTCGAACAAAGACGGCAAAGAAAAGTAGCCTTTAAAAACCCGTTATTTTACCGATATTGGCTCGTCTAGCTTAAAAACGATTGCAGGCAAACACGGATTTGCTGCTTATCATAACAAGCACTGGTGACGAGCTATCCGGAGGTATTAACAACGATGACCTTAAACGACCGTAAATTTTTAAAATACAAATTTTTAGTGATTTGTTTTGCAATTTTGATCTGAGACGCACATTTTAAAAGTGAATTGCGACGAAATGGCTGGAAACAGACCAATACAGTGATAATTTATCGCGCGACAGTTCATCGGGCGAGCAATCGTCCACACCTCCTGCATCGTAATTAACCGTAATTAACCTTATCCGTGGTCGACTAATAAAAATTAACTAAAAACAAACGGTTGCATGTAGACACAAACTTGCAGGTATCATAAAAAGCAGTAGCAACGAGCTTTCCAGGGGTATTAACAGTGATGACCTTAAACGACCCTGAACCCTCATAATACAAATTTATAATACGTTTTTGCGATTTTCGACTGCGGCGCACATTTTAAAAGTAAAAATGCATCGTGTAGAAAGTTGTTTTCATTTTTTTAACCCGCGATAGCTATGTTTCGCGAGTCTTATCTATCGCCTAGGCGTCTGTCGGTGTGTCCGCGCGTCACACTCTGCAGCTTTATCAAAACGATCACGAAATCTTCACTATAAAGACTTTAGTTTTTTGGTGACAAAATTTTGTGCCGCTAGGTGAAAGGATTCCTCTCAAACGAGGGCATCAACGAGGGGCAACCCTCTAAAAAGTCGTTATTTTTCGCTGTTGGCTCATCATGGCAAAAACCATGATGTCACGAATACGTCACTGCAATGCTGGTAGTTTGTTTTATTTGTATGTAGCGTGTATTAAATTCGGTAACTTGTTCGTTTTAGCAGTAGTCACGTCAGCAATTCTGTCAGCGTTATAGATATAGATTATGGCAACTGGTGACAGGTGGATTATATAGACGTCAGGCCATTAAGCTGAAATGCGCAACGTACGCCATTAAAAGCAAGCGACCGACCAACGAGAGAAGTTGCGGCAATTTCTCCGATCCCTGAACAGAAAAGAGGCGGTTTCGCGGCAAAATTATAGAAGCTTACACCTATTGTCAGCAGGAAAAACTAGAAAACCATGTCGACCCAGTGCCGACATAATCTGCGGCCGTCTGCCTGATTTTTGACCGTTTGAGCTAAAAATTGGCAGACGGGTTACTCCTGCTATGGAGAACATCCACATAAATTTTGTTTTTACGTCTCTTAGGAGCCCGTGCAGGGCAGACGGACGAACGGACGGATAGATGGACAAGTAAGACATGCAGTGCAGCCTATAGGACGGCGGCAGAATGATTTCTGTACTGCCATATATCACAATAGCATATGTATGTTAACGCTCCGTATAGTTCTGACACGAAGAGACACACCGGTCGATTTCAAACCTTTAACGAAAGCTAGCAAAACAATAGTTAATAATAATGATAATAATAGCAGTAGGTAGCCTATAGCTTTAGTGGCTTTAAAGATTTTAAAGTAACGCACGAATAATACGACTGTCGTGCATTAAAGCCTAGCGTAAAGTAATCTATAGTCCCAGAAGTACTAGTGTCAGTGAAAATCTGATCAGTGCAACCCACGACCACAACGTTCAGGCCGGCCAGGCTCTGTGTAGAGTATGAGCTAAGTGACAGGTGAATTGACTTACGATACCGGCGACGCAGCGGTAACTGGCTTGCAGATAGGACGCGAAGTCGCGCTGACAAGGTCGCGAGTCCACCAACGACCGCACGCTAACATTGCATGACGCTCGGCCCGAACATCTGTCATCGACGAGTGACGACTCAACCGTAACATCCCGTCACCTCACGTCACATCATTTTCTGTGGACACGCAGCTTAACTAACGGCTTAATTAACGGAAACTCAACTTTCACATCTGTCATCGAATACAGCCATCACGTCGTTCGAACAACCGATGTTGAACGAGCCTCGGATACAGCGTCCAATCCTCATGCGTCCGTAGAGCGCTGACGTCATTAGGATTACGTCACCAGCGCGTGGACACGACGCGACGAAATACTCGCGTAGACAATATTCTCTGACGACATCATCACCTGAATAACCCGACCACCGCCCCCGCTGTTCATTCATTTATTCATTCATTTGTCATCATCATCATCATCATCATCATGAAGTTTTAGAAGTTAACACATGAAACTTTTACTTAATTTTATTAAATGTCGTCATAACGCTAAAAATGCAGGAACAGTCATATAGTTACTTTACGCGGGGCGCTAAATTTGCCGGACCTGAAAATAACGGACCACGGAAAAACAATGACTGGAAATTGCAATATCTAGAAAATTACGGACATTCACTATTGCAACAGCTGGTCAGTATAATTATGCAAAGCAGACGTTTAGTTTAATTTAGTCGAGATGCGTACACTGAGTATTGATCAAGCGTCGCTGGCCGTCATGTGTCTTTTAAAGTCGTCAAAAGCAAAAGATCTTGCTCAGCCCTACAATATTAGAAATTCTCCTTAATCCAGGTGCATAGGTTTATAAAAAAAGATGTGAATTAAAAATATTTTCAAACGGTGAAAAATAAATTATATTACTTATAGCAAACCTGTGCTATACAGCAAGTGTCATATATGCTTTTGATAACATAAAAACAGAAAACATCGTGTAAAAAATCAAACATTAAGTGCATTTTCGTTCAATTTAGCTCTATGTAACTGTAGTTGAAATTCACATATTAACTTTAAGTCGATTTGGTCTGCATTTCCCAGCTCTTGCGATTTGCTCCGTCATTTTCATGGTATTGCATTTGACAAGTTTTGCATTTTTAGTCGCCCCCTTTACGCGCAGAATAAAATTTCAATCGATTAACTTAACTGTGACGATTCGTTAACCACTCACTTGTCATGTGTCCGGTTTCTACGGTTTTAGGTAATTTCCGAACGATCAGGCAAGTTTAAAAATTTGAAAAACGTGTTTTTAAAGTTGTTGTTGTTTTTATTAAACCATACTATAAGGTCCACTGTGATGCACTGATTTCCGTTTCCTTAACGCTCAGGCTCAGCCAGACATAAGTATACACTGCCAGACCACGGATACGGTGTACGGACAAAAGGCCACCGGACAAAAGGCCACCAGGCCGGCTTTTCAGTATAATGCTTTTTTCAAATAAAGTGCACATTTTTATGAAAATATAACTCAAGTCGTCACACTATGTACTATAAAATAAATAAGCATTTTTGTTGCTGTACTTCATTAAGCCCATTTTTCTGTATTTTTTGTAATCAGTGGAGCAAGTCGTCAAAAGACGCGACTCCATCGTCGTGGGTTTAACGTCGTATGCGAAAGGCTCGGATATAGCATGAGACAATGTTTTCGCATAAAAGTTATGGAAATTAGATTTAGTAGTTTGACGAATCAACTTACATGTAGTAAAGACAGTTTGGTGGCTTTTTGTCCGGTGGCTTTTTGTCCGGGATTTCACGGATACGGGTCTAGTCCATTGAGTGGTCCGCCTGTTTACGCCCCAGCTTTCGCTGGCATTCATTGCGCCCAACCACAAAAAAACGGCCAGGCTGAAATGACCTGCCTGCGACCAGCGATGCTACCGCTAAACCAAGTCGTCAACTATAGCGCTTCGATTAAACAATTAAACTAACCCAGCCCTGTAAATACTACCTATGGGGTGTTTACAAGATCCAGCAAACGTCCAGCAAACTTCCAACAAATGTATTCAAAATACACGTGCAAATACTGGACGTTTGCTGGATCGTGTAAACGCCCTATTAACAAAAACCTATTGTACCGCGAAAGCTAATACGTATACAGTGTATAATAGACAGTCGAGAGATTGACCTGGCTGCAGTGACTGAGTTGATGTGGTAGTTGAAGTTGTAGTGTAAACGAGTGCGACTGAAAACAGAAACGACGCCATCACTTCACATCCGAGCAGAAGGATCATTTTGATCTCGGTTTGATCTGCCGCTGCAACACACCCGCCGGTGGTAAACATCATGTCTTGTCGTTGACGTGAAGTCTTGTCAGCGATGGGGAAAACAGAATTTTAAGACTAAGACCAGGACCAAAGCTGCAAGACCAAGAAACGCAGCATCCACCGCCATATTATCGCAGCTGTCGTACTTATGGCCATACGCCAGTGATTTAATACCTATTTAAGTACTTATACAAAAAGTGAACTTTGTACTTAGATTTGCTAACCTTTGTGTGACTCTGAAGTCTCACAGTAATCTGTCGTCGGGTCTCAGCTGTTTACTGGTTACACGTCACCAGTCACTCAGCGACCTGACTACTGTGATCAGCTTTCACGGCGGCGTCGCTGCAATCAAAAGTTTTCTGACGACAAACGTAGCTACTCGTCGCACAGGATGCCAGCAGCAGCAGCAGCAGCAGATAACATTACTGCAGTGCATGATCCACCAGTTACGTCGTGGCGGGGGCAAGAAACAATTGTCACCCCTTCCCAATTTTTTGGCTGTCTTAGAATTGCCGGCAAATCTTATGATCGGAAAAAGTCCATCAAAAAATTCAATTAGAAGCTGAAAAACCACAATTCAAATAAATTTAAAAGCAAAATTTAAATGTTTAGCACTCATGATCGCCTCTGTAGAAAAATTGCAGATGTCTGTCAAAAAATTGCAACTTTCTACCTTTTTAACGCACGACGCCGTTGGGCGCCATGCAACGCTAGCTGCGTCAACGCTCGCCGCCGCAGAAGCAGCAGCATCAGCAGTTTTATAATCGTTCGCACTGAACCGGCGCCGAGCCAGCCGACCAGCTGTGTCAGTTACCGTATCAGCTAAGTCGTGTTTCCACCCAGCGCATGCAAGACTTTGCATACGCAGCTGACGCAAGAAAAGCAGCCTACGCAAGCGAGTACGATGATAAAAAATAAACGCAAGATAGTACGCAACAAACGCGTAACGCAAGCGACGCAGCATCCAAAACGCAAGGATAAAGCCCGCGTATGTGCATGCGTCACGCGCGTTGTGTACGTTACATTGGATGAGAACCCAGCTTCAGACTGCATGACGCAGCAGCAGCAGCATGGCGACAAATGCAGCAACCGCGCTGCTGACTATGTGTGTGTGTGGATAACAGACGAGCTGTTTGAGTACTACTCTCTGATCCGCCACGATCAGCTTGCACCCATCATGACTTGATCACGCGATGACTTCACTCGCTGACGTCAGGCGCTACGTTACAATGCTGCTCCATGACGTCACGCTTAACGATTTGGTGACGTTGGATTGAACGATACAGTCCAGTAAATATAGTGCTAATGGCGTCGTTTCGGCTATATGCAAACTGTGCGCAACCGGACAGGCAGTCAGGCGGCGTTATGACGTGTTGTCGTCACGTCACGTCATCAGTCCAGCCAGCGACTAGCGTCAACCCAGTCTCAGCTATAGTCGCTTCAGTTGGTGGGGGGTCCGCTCTCGGCTCTAGCCGGGGCACACTATAGCTAAATCTACGATTCAAACTTCTGTTTTGACATATGGCGCGTTACAAATTCAGACTACGTACTTACTTACTTACAAATCTATTCCTAATCCTAACCGTACGTCCCAGATAATCCACTCTTAGCTCACACTGTTTTCGCAACTTTTGGCTGCCGTCGTGCGTCACAAAGCAGACGACGGTGTAGTCTATGCGATCTGAGCGTGGTTTAAGTATACGATATCGCACTGTCTGTGTCTGCAGTGTGGTACTGGCTTACAGTACCTGCTGGCAGTGTCCAGAACTTAATCACATCATTATACTCAGTGGAAATGACTCATTTTATTATGTCGCTTACTTTTGCGTGAATTACATTATTTTCCTCCGGTTATAGCTATAGTAGTACTTTATAGTGAATCGAAGCTATAGCGGGCCGTCTCCCGTTACTGATTACTGCAACACTGTTCTCGTTGACGAGTGTGTGAACGCTACTTAAGGCTCGCAACACACCAGCGACTGTCCGTCGCACATTGTGGTATATACGCAGTGTGTAAAAACAGCCGGGCCGGGCCGGGCCGAGTGTTACAGAAGAGACTGATGTTAAGTGTTACGAATGTGTCCTCTGCTGTCGTCGATGCACGCGCGTATATTTGTGCCGTCTGTCAGTCGATCACAGTTGTGTGTCGCAGATGGACGGTCACTGTGGTCAGCATATAGCGTTACGGCTGATGCAGCATACTGTGCTCCGCGCCTGCCGTATTTATGGTCTGGTCACTCCGCAGAGCATTCGCACCGTAAACAGCAACTGCACCACTGGCTGGCTGTTCGCTAACCGTGCACCGCCGTCGCACGTCCCAGGATCCCAGAGCTCACTCGTCACAGACAATCGCACGTGGCTTGGCCTAGCCTGGCCTGACCTGGCCGCGTGTACGCTAAAATACTTCCAACATCATTTATAGCCAGCCGTGTAGTCCTCGAAAAGAACTGGACAACGCCTGAAACTCAGCGGTGTAAGAGGAAATCTGCTTACCGGACACTTCGGACCTAAGACAGTTCGGAACTAAGACACTTCGAACCCATAAGTGTGTCAGACATTTATAGTGGTCTAATAGTTTTTTGACTAAAATTAAAGTTAACTACTTAGTTATGTGCATATGCTTACGTCTTGTTGTGTGAGAAAATGATGGCTCGTTTGCGAAGTCCATCTCATTTTGTAGACCTATAGCAGTATGAAACTGATTCAAATAAGCTTACGATATAAGATATGAAAACGTACATTGAATCGCAACAAACGGTCAGGACTGTAGCGATCAATGTGTTTGGCCCACCATAGCCTATCGCAATACCTGAGCCATGTGACTTGCAGTTGGGTCCAAACTGCCAACCTCTCATAAGCTATGCACTATGCCGGGCTGTTCAAATATAGTTGCTATTATGTGATATGCTGTGGTTGTGTTACGTAGAGATTGTTGAAAACGAGTGTTCCACTTTAGGTTGCATTATTGTTCCACTGTAGGGTATGTTCCCTAAAGTGGATCAAATTAGTAGCTTGAAGTTTTTTTGTAATTAGTCGTAATTATCTAGCAGATTATTTACTCTCAACACCATACATTTGTAACAGATACCTAATGTCAGTGAGTGACAATGCAACATAACTTCTAATTGTGATCTTTATTAGGAAAAAAAGACGCATGGTTTCTTACGTGTTCCACTTTCGGGAGTTTACCCTATATATTTATTATGAACGTCGTACACAAGGTACAAACAAAAGTGCAAAGCCAAAATGATGAAAAATAAAAAGAAAATGAAAAAAGCAGAAAGTGCAACTAATCAACGTGCAGTCAAATTACATCGTGCACAAACTGTCAATCATCACTTTAACATCACTGACAGAGAAAATGTCAAATTGATATGCTCCAGATCTTATGAATAATAGTTCTAACAACAAACGTGTCTTAGCAACATCTTCATCACTAACCGCTTTTCGATAATATCTTTCAATATACGGATGGCTCAGTGACATAAAGTCTTCATATTCAAAGTCATACTTAGAGCAACACTGGAATACACTGCAGCCAAGTGGAGATACCATGCGGCCGTACCAAATCGCATACCTTACCACAAAGTTTACAAGATTATTATCACAATTAATACACCTTTGTGCAAATGTTAATAACCTCTTCATAAACTCATCATATAGTGGCAAACGACAACACAATAAAGGTAAGAACACTATTAGTATTAGATGGCAGACCCCACACACGACGAATACCAACTCGCCAGGCCCGACACACACGTTCAACATATCCATTACAAACATTCCACAACACAGATCTATATAAGCTATAACAATAGCTCACCAATAATCGTAACTTAATAATAGCGCAGCCTTTATTCTCCAAAACGTGTTGCTAGTAACAGAAAAAGTATATACCAAAAAATCGGTCCGAAGTGTCTCATACTTTTAGGTCCGAAGTGTCCGGACACATCGGACTTGAAACATTTCGGACCTAAAAGTTAAGTTCGAAGTGTCTTAGGTCCGAAATGTCTGGTTACCGGAAATCTACGTAGGATTTAGACATTTTTGCGCTTTGTTTTGAAAGTTCAATGTGTACTCGAAGACAATCGTATTATATCAATGCGCTGAAGTTTATTAAAAATTTCCAATGTTACGTGGAAAAACGCGTTTTGTCCGTGGAAAAGAAATGGGAATGGCGTCCCCGCACTTATGGTTACAAAATTCGAAAATCTACTTCTTTTGCATTTTTAACAGACACATCTGTTTAACGTTTAAGCGCTTCTGAGTAACATTTATTAAACGAAACTGTTCTAGAGGAGCTATCCAGGGCGTCTGACCAAACTGCAGTCTGCAGTCGTATGTATGTCGTAAAGCGCGTCGTAAAGTGAGTCGCGGTCTCTTTCACACACGTTAATTAACCACGTCTTGTGACGCGATGATGGACTAGGTCAGTTACAGTCTAGTCAGTTATTATGCGACCGTCCTAAATGACCGCATTACGAGTCTTGCCCATGCGTTGTTTTGTCTGTCCGTCTTTTTTGCACGGACACCTAACTCGAAAACGAAAAGGGATAAAAATGGTGGTGTAAACGTTCTTTAGCGCAGCGTGCGTCAAAAACCTCCCGGAAATGACGCGTTATCTGGCGTAAACACACCTGGCGCAAAACGTGGTTTGAACTATTTTTCGCGAACGTCGTAGCTAAGCTAGTTAGGCCTACAGCAAACGTGTCCTGTCCACTAAGCCGAATGACAGAATTAAAACAAATTATACACACTGCGAGTCGAAAATGCTGACTAGCGAATTTGTCACAGCGTCAACAAATACCGACCGTTTACAAGCATTTTCATTGACATTTTTTCGGAAAAATTTGCAACGAAGTTGTCCTTGTAGATTTCACTAGACAACAGAAACGCGTCGCTACGTTTTCCTTCATGTTCGGTTCCCATGTCACCAAAGGCAGCAACACAATGATTTAAGCGCAAGCGTGAACTAAATTCGTGCAACATCTATTTTTAGTCAAAGGTCTTTATATTTTTTTGTGCTCTGAGTTGGAGTTTTGTAATGATAATAAATGCAGATGGCTTGAAATAGAACAGAAAACACTAGGTTTACACGACTGATGAATGTCTACAAGGCAGGGCAGATACGAAGACGACGAGGTGTGAATTACAGAGACAATGGATGTAACGATGCTGTGTGTAAGAACAGCTCTGAACTAATGATGATTGATGACTGATTGCAATGAATGAAGCTGCAGATGCGCTGATAATTAACCAGTCGCTGTATCCACAGTGCACCAATCCGGGTGTAGGACATTTTTTCCCTGGACATGTTCCCCCGGACGTTTCCCCCCTGGTCGGTGGCATTCCGGACTTTTCCCTTCCCGGTTTTTGCGATACCCGGACTTTTCCCCTTCTCTTCTTATACTGTTAAATGAGAATAGATCGAGCACTAGATAGTGGCATAACTTAAGTGTCAGCATGGTGAAAGAATGCAGCAAACATCAAATACTTTTGTGTTATCAATTTTATTATTACTAAACGTAAATAATACGTCAAACGAAAGGCAAGTTTCAAGAAATTTCAATTCTCAACTTCTCAAGAAACAGCTGCGGACCGCGACGTCAAAATGCCACTCAAAGCGCAGTGTTTGCCACAGCAAGGAGAGTGTCTGCAATCTGTCGAATTTTGCTTTCTTTGTGATCCCCTGCAAAAATATGTGCGTTAACTACTTTTAGCCTACTGTCATGGTTCAGCTGTATCGAGTCCAGTTTAATCGTCTTGTGGCGCGTAGGCCTACATCCCTAATGTTAATTGTCGCGCACTCGCGCCTACTAAGACTCATTGTGTTTGAAAAATACTCAACGGGCCACGAGACTTCAAAGGCGGAGTTGCTTTTGGTGTTATTGCAAGAAATTTCTGCTCAGGCTTGGCGCTGACTCTGATAATCTGCTGTTACTGGCTTAGGGAGGGAAACGTCCTAGGCACTCGAAAAGCAGGGGGGAAACGTCGGGGCGGGGTAAATGTCCGAGAGGGAAACGTCCGCGGTTGACAGGCCCAGGGGGGAATGTCCGGCTCCCACAAATCCCATGCAGAACAATGCCATGCTGCGTGTGCAGTGAGCGAAGCCACCAAGCGCGTTATCCGCCAGCCGCCAGTGTTATCACTCATAGGGTGTTTACACGATCCAGCAAACGTCCAGCATTAGCACGTGTATTTTGAATACATTTGCTGAAAGTTTGATAGACGTTTGTTGGATCGTGTAAACACCCCATTACGCAACCTATGCGTCATTTTCTGAAAATTTCTGACGTCCACCGACGTCCTGCCCATGACCTTTAACGCCGAAAATTGTCACACGGGTTACAGCTACGGTTTTATCATTCGGATCGTTTTTGCCAATGCTGTTTTTGTTTTTTTTCGTTTTTTTTTCGTCAGGAGCCCGTATGAGACAGACGTACATACAGCAAACGGACGGACGGACGGACGGACAAGCGACAGATTGACATGCAAGGCTTGTAATGCGGCCTATTAGGACGGCCGCATAATTAACTTGCAACAATGTGATTGTGATCACCACATCTTAAACGTGTCGCTACACTGAGCCTATATGTCTATAACTAATTTTATATCTACAGGCCGCATCCTCGTGCGAGCTTTATTGTTTCTCATAAAGTGAAATCAAGCTGCCACTGCGCTTGTGGACTAAAAACCAATGGCTTAGTTTTTGTGTCATAAAACTAGACTATAAACCATTTTGACTTTTCTGAACATGAGCTGGGCATAAAACGCAAGTCATGTTGTCGATCGTTTGGCTCCATGTCAAACGCACAAAGCTTATTGAAATTTTACGTTCACATTGTACTCTTATAGAGTCGTTAGTTGTTTTGCAGTTTTGCATTTATAACCATGCGTTATTGTGCACTTTTGGAAATGATTTTGCGTGCGCATCTTCGACTACGCTATAGCCTATTTTTTACTTGGTGAATGTTCACGCTGTCATGCGTAGGCCTATGCTAAAAACGTTGCATTACTACGCCCTCTAGCGATTCAGAAAGAAGAGAAGCATTGTACAGATGAAACTGGGTGTGGCAGCGTGGTAAATTTGTTGACTAACTACATCACAAACACAGGTTTTTTGGTTTATTGTGTGGGAAAAGCCTGTAGGCTTTAGTTGATTGTGTAGCATAATTTTAACTAAAATTTACTGTGCTTAGGTCAACTCAGCCTTCTATTCTCAGCGCGATGGAAATTGGGACGATGGCCTAGTGTGGCTGATTGGAGCGGTGGTATGTCTGCTGGCTGCTTCGCGGGTCCAATTATTTGCTAGCGTGGGCAATGAATGGACGCATAATGTTCTGCGTTATTATTAGCTCATGCCAATCAGCTGCCACTTCCGAGATCGTAAAGCGATTCTGGTCATGTTGACAGCGATGTAGCAAGTTCGACAGTCAAAAATAAAAAGTCAATCTTCAGGGTTTTTTAAACTACGAACTAATCGGGGGTGATTCCGTAGTTATTGTTACTGACGTCTGCAGTTCATTTTGTTTCTCGTTTCTGCAGTTTACATTTTTTACAAATATAATATGCTCTTAATAATTTTAATCGTGTTTTGTTCGAGTTTTAGTTTGCAAAATTTACGCATATCGGCATGATTATAGAAAAAAAACAATTAAAAGAGAATACTTCCCATAATAATTTTTTATTGCGTATATATAGTAGCTTTACCACTAGATTATGTTTCCTGAAATCACACACATTGAAATCACACGCATTTGCCATAGAACGTTGACAAATCAAATCATACTGTATAATAAGATATAATTCATTATACCATTTTACCAATTTGGTTATTTTGTCATATTTCTTGACGGCATTGAATTCTCTTTTGAGGGCTGATGCGCTTTCAGTAAATTGTTCATTCTCTAGCCGTCTAACCGTCAATCCAACGAATGATCTGAATGTTGGAACTTCTTGGATTTTGTCCGGGACTGGAACATATACTACATTCTAAGATCTAATGCACGTTCGTGCTCGGTGGATAGGATCGCATGGCGTGTTGCGCTACCATCTAGGCCTATCAGATAAAACTTTGACCCTGACCAAGTCAAAGCTGCAGCAGATAACAATGCCATGTGGGGGCCACTATTTGCGTCGATTCCTGAACGATTCTGATAACGCTCGTGCATGACTGAAAACATGATATCGTAGGCGACCACTTCTAGTCATTACTGTTGGGATCATTTCGCCTTTCACATTTTCCCTTTTTTCATATTTTCTTTTTTTTCCAACGTTTTCCTTTATGTTGTCCCCTAAATCCAGGTGAAATCCAGCTACGGAGTCATTGGGAATTGCAGTAAACTTTCCCAGCGCAATAAAATGCCAATTTGTCATTGTGCAAGTGATAAAAATATGCACAGCTTCAGCCTCAAAAAGTGTCAGAAAATAATGGTGCATGACCGAAGTGTGCGCCAAACCATTTTGGCATAGTTTGATGCTATTAGTCACTTGCGCACAATAAATTTATTTTGACTGTATTTTTACTGTTGAGTTCCGATGTACAAAATGGTGGCTTGCATTAAGGTTAAACCAGATGTCGAGATGCATAAGTTATCTCGTTGTGTAAGAATCAAAAGCTTGCAGAGACGTCACTCCGTGAGCTTCTGACTGTGGGACGATCAGCTCCCGTCATCTTCATAAAGCCGGCCGACTACGCACGAAACACTTCGTCGACTTGGATAGTCTCAGTGGAATTACTCCGATCACGTACATGGTTAAGCTGGCATGACCCTGGTCTTTCGACCTGAGATTAGCTGCCGGATAAACCGTTGTGCTGACGAAAAACGAAGAAGACTGTTTTGCTCTGACAGAGTCAGACGAGAAGGGATTTAAGATAGGATATCAGATTGCTCGAATATTATATTGACTCCGATTTGTAGCACTGGTGCGCTGAGTAAAGGGCTGTAAGACTAGTTTTCGCCACAGAACTATTCATTGATTTACATGTACGCAGGCGATTCGGAAATTCATTGATAGACACGATCAACTTCCGAACTGGTGTCATTAAATTTTCAAATAAAGAAGATATGTTGGGTACATTTCTGGATAGAAATAGTTCTGAGCTTATACCGATAATCACCTGTTGCCAGATAAAGCGTCTCTTAGAATGTTTTCTGTGATTAAATTACCCTACAGTAACGCTCTTCAATGAAATGCATACTTTTAAAGTCCTGGATTAACGCATTGACAGTGCGAAAATATCAATGTATGTAGTTGATGCGCTTTATTGGTCATAACTCGTAATTTGGACACAGAACACATATTCGGCGTCGTAAACGCTCGTATACACGCAGGCTGAATGCAAGCTGCATCTGACCTAGTGGCGTTTCGGCTTAATAGGAAGTCGCATGCGAAATGCCAATTTGTCATTGTGCAAGTGATAAAAATATGCACAGCTTCAGCCTCAAAAAGTGTCAGAAAATAATGGTGCATGACCGAAGTGTGCGCCAAACCATTTTGGCATAGTTTGATGCTATTAGTCACTTGCGCACAATAAATTTATTTTGACTGTATTTTTACTGTTGAGTTCCGATGTACAAAATGGTGGCTTGCATTAAGGTTAAACCAGATGTCGAGATGCATAAGTTATCTCGTTGTGTAAGAATCAAAAGCTTGCAGAGACGTCACTCCGTGAGCTTCTGACTGTGGGACGATCAGCTCCCGTCATCTTCATAAAGCCGGCCGACTACGCACGAAACACTTCGTCGACTTGGATAGTCTCAGTGGAATTACTCCGATCACGTACATGGTTAAGCTGGCATGACCCTGGTCTTTCGACCTGAGATTAGCTGCCGGATAAACCGTTGTGCTGACGAAAAACGAAGAAGACTGTTTTGCTCTGACAGAGTCAGACGAGAAGGGATTTAAGATAGGATATCAGATTGCTCGAATATTATATTGACTCCGATTTGTAGCACTGGTGCGCTGAGTAAAGGGCTGTAAGACTAGTTTTCGCCACAGAACTATTCATTGATTTACATGTACGCAGGCGATTCGGAAATTCATTGATAGACACGATCAACTTCCGAACTGGTGTCATTAAATTTTCAAATAAAGAAGATATGTTGGGTACATTTCTGGATAGAAATAGTTCTGAGCTTATACCGATAATCACCTGTTGCCAGATAAAGCGTCTCTTAGAATGTTTTCTGTGATTAAATTACCCTACAGTAACGCTCTTCAATGAAATGCATACTTTTAAAGTCCTGGATTAACGCATTGACAGTGCGAAAATATCAATGTATGTAGTTGATGCGCTTTATTGGTCATAACTCGTAATTTGGACACAGAACACATATTCGGCGTCGTAAACGCTCGTATACACGCAGGCTGAATGCAAGCTGCATCTGACCTAGTGGCGTTTCGGCTTAATAGGAAGTCGCATGCGAACTCCGGATCAGCATCAATATCAATGAGTTTTACCGACGTTCAGCAAACATTTTCTGAATTTGAATCAATCACCCAGTCACAATACATTTATATAGCTATGTTGGAAATGCATAATGGTACTGCGGCCGAGTGTTCACGTGCTCTATGTAAGCACATACAGTGCACGCTATTTCTGTGTTAACTGAGCTTTTTGACTGCTCTTAATAGCTCCACGAGGTAGACTAAACTCAGTTAGAACTGTCTACAGTCTACTGCTTGTTTCTGAGCACACTTCGTGTTCAATCTCATCGAATGCCAGCCATCGAAGACGATATGTCGACTTTTAATTTAAGCTCCGAACTGATTCGATTCGGGGAATCGGCACACGTGATCGCCCGACTGCAGTGGCCCGTATTATATACGTATATATGCGTTGTGATGAGGATGCCACAGCTAGTATGGCTTCAGCGACTGGGCTCTCGTCTCCGCATCAGTATTGATCCAATGGTCCGCCGCGACTGATGCTATCTTTGCTGTCTTCATCACCGCGCGCAAGACGGCGTCATATTTCGACCGTTTTGCGCGATCTCCAGTTCGCCGCACGGACAATAAAATCATGTAATTCAGCGACATGTGCTGCTATCAAATTCATTTATTGTTCTCGGACATTTAGTTCCTCTGTAGCCGTTAAATGGTAGGTTTAAATAGTTGATCGCATACGTATGTACCGGTATATTATAGTTCGGACTATAAAATAAAATTTATTTTAACGTTAATATTATGGGCTGTTATTTTATACTGTAAAATAACATTATCGTGTAACATATCAACGGATAACTTTGAATACATAAAAAAACTTCACAAATTGCTGTGAACGATTAGAAATCGATGCTAAGTTTGCTGAATGTGTGTCATTGAGTAAATTAAAACTATACATCGTACATTTGTTCGATTAGTCTTTTATTTATTACCTCCGCTAAGAAGGTTATGTTTTTGCCAGAGTTTGTTTGTCTGTCTGTGTATTAGCAAGATAACTCAAAAAGTTATGAAAGGATCTTTCTGAAATTTTCAGGGAATGTCGGGAATGGCAAAAACTACAAGTGATTCAATTTTGGGGGTGATTCCGTGATTGGATAAAAATAGGACTACAATGTTGTGTCGAATCAATATGCTTGGCGGAGGTCTGCGCTCTCCAGTGCTTTTCTAGTTTTTTTTATAGTTTACTACTGCAATTTTTGCCTGCTGTTCTAATTTTAAATAATTGCATTTTGTTATGTACTGTTGTTCAATTGAAATACTTTGATTATTGTAGTACATGTATTTTTTGTTTAATTTTTTGCACTTACCATTTTTTGGCTCACAAAGCTATGCTAATCAAAATGTACACATATGTTTGATACTAGTGTAAATAAAAATTAATCTTTGTATGTGTTTAAATTGTTGTAGGCGCTATGAGCGAAATATAATGTACATGTATGTGTATTCGAAAACCGTTTCACGATAACTGACAGTTTCGCTACAAGAAGCAAGCGTAAAGGTCTATTTCCACTATGGCTGCGCGTTGCGTTGTGTTTGAACGCATTTGATGGGGTGTTTACACGATCCAGCAAACGTCCAGCAAACTTTCAGCAAATGTATTCAAAATACACGTGCTAATGCTGGACTTTTGCTGGATCGTGTAAACACCCTATCAACGCTCCGCAGCGCGCTGCAGCGCGCGTTGCAGCGCGTTGGAAAGGGCGGAGACATTTTTTGGGAAGAATATTAACGAGTTAATGTGGCCGACAAATACGGAGATTTGTTGCTGCTGGGAGCAGCAGCTTGTTGCACAGTGTTGCGTAAGAAAAAAGAAAACGTAAACCTAGATTTTGGATTCACCCGTCATCGACAACCGGGTTGACCAGGGCGAATATCAGCATCTGATGCAGGAGCTACGCTCCGACCCAGCTATGTTCCAGCGATACTTTCAGCTGTTTGTCGAGCAGTTTGATGATCTAGGCCTACTAAAGCTAGTTGAGCGTTCTGATTGGTCAACGCAATTAATATCGCTCAGATAGTGAACAAAAAAATAGAAACACTATCGGCGTTTCTATTTTAAACGCAATGCATCGCAACGCAACGCAACGCAACGCCGTAGTGGAAATGCTCTTTAAGGGTTTTAGCTTGCGTAGGTGCGAGCACTTGCTAAGATAGTCGGCAAGTGCGCTAACATCGTCAATCTACGGTTACTGCTCGATCCATCTTCGGCGTGCTATTGATCGTCAGTGACGTTATCGAACTACTGATGTCGACAGCTCAGTGTGTAGTGGGCGTGGCTAATGTTGGGTCTGGCGACGAGCATGAGTGTTGTAATGGGAAAATAAGAATTGTAGGACCGTGGGAAAATATACATTTATTTTTATTAGTTATCTTGCTGCTAGAGACGCGACGTCGTCGCGAGCACGGGAGGGCGACGCCC
>Ga0209367_1000987_pt1 | contig 32861 bp, 18 predicted proteins | sample WorMetLIZISLAND2_FD_187412 | JGI IMG/M metagenome (GOLD analysis project Ga0209367, IMG submission 187412) | Marine gutless worms symbiont microbial communities from Max Planck institute for Marine Microbiology, Germany - Olavius geniculatus... ... | reverse complement strand
CTCTTGCACCGACAGCACTTTCTCTGGAACCACCAGTGCTTTCTCTGGGACCGGCAGCACTTTCTCTAGGACCGCCTGTGCTTTCTCTTGCACCGACAGCACTTTCTCTTTGAACATCAGCGCTTTGCTTTCGACCTAGAAAAAGTAATCACGACACAAACGTCGGAAATATATTTACTTCTCGGGCACCTATACCTAGTTGCAGCTTCTGTGGGGGACAGAGTAGGTATATAGACCAAATAGAGGCTTTTTCATGCAAATTCGTCAACACATTTTTAAAACAAACAACATTGCTCATTGTCAGTGACATTTTGGTCACGAAAATTAGTTTACTTTTTTAGTTTCAATCAGTATTCGATGACTTATTTCACCTATTGTCTAGTCTACAAACCTACTATTCACAGTGCATCTGTTTAACAGTTCTACTACGTTTCTGTCTATATAATGGCTTCGCTGCATTTTCTTGCCGTGCATACATCACCTTATTATTTATTTTAACCAGAAATTTAAGACAGGGCCCAACATGAGGCTGTTCGGTGCCGTAAATCTTGGTCCACGGCTGCTGATTCGTCAAGTCGTCTATTATAAAACCCCTTAACGGACCTCGCTGAAATTTGACCTCAATTCTTTTCAGGTAAGGTTTGTTTTACCCCAATTTTGGTTCTAGTCCGCTGTCCAGTTTCATAGAAAAAGTAAAACATAAAAAATAACAAAAAGCAGCAAAAACGAGAACACGGGGTTTCCCGTTATAGGGTACCAGCAGCCTAATTATTATAGATATGGTTTATACAGACGTTATATGATTCAGTGTGGAAGAACGAAACTGACTACATTCTCTCGCGGCTGCGCACCAAGTTCGCTGCATGAGGTTTTGCTTACGAGGGTCCGAGCGCGTGGAACCGCTTTCCTGAGTCAATCCGCAGAACCATCCCAGGCAGCGGGCTAGCAGCCTTCAAACGCTGACTAAAAACGTTTTTATTCTGCGATGCTTTTAAGATTGTCTACGATGCGTTTAATCGGATTTCGATGTGTATTTTATTAACCTGGAACTGCGTAATGCATCCATGGTCTTTTAACATGAAATGGGGCATTAGAAAATGTTCTGTACGACATGATATGACATAGAGGAGAAGGTTGTGTTTGTCTCGCCTTTCTCTGCAGTGAGCTCCTGGGCTGCGTCGTCATCCAGTTCAACGGGCACGCGCTCCGGGAAGCGTGATGGATAGACGCTGTAGTGGGGCCGACTGACCGGCACCAGGTTACAGTTGGCGACGAACGCTCCCAGCTTGAGACTCACAATGTGTTGCAGCAGCTGCAGAACCGTAATAACCGTAGCCACCATCGTGTCAGCAACGATCAGATAGGTTATCTACGATACGACATACGATACGATACGATAAAATACGGACTTCTACTCGAAAACTGACAGACAAGCTGTAAGCTCAATCTAACACGTAAACTGAAAAAAGTCATATGTTTTAAATGAAAATAAAATAAGAGAGACTGAAATAGAAGTATATTTATAGCCTATTGCAAAACATGAAAAATCATGAAACTGTCTACACGTGTTAGCTCAAACTTCAATGTAATACCGATTAGTTGTTATACCCGCATCTGCACATGTCCTATCGAACACTGCAGTCCGCAGGCTACTGGCTGAAAACGTAACTGTTTATTCCAGTCCACTGTTGAAGATTAAATAACTGATTTGACTTCCTACTCCATCATAAAAATTTGGATGCGACGCTTCCGCAGAATTATTCAATTATTCACGTTTTTGCAGTTAAAATGTAAACAAGATGAAGAAGCCTTAGCTTATATTCTTTTCATATTCTTTTATCCCCTTTATACCATTTTCTGCTGCATGTAATCCAGCTAAGAAATAGCTTAACGGTGTAAGTTTTGCCACTGTTTGTAAATTTGTTGTAGACTTTCAAATTTTAAAAAATAAATTTGTCGTTAAGCTTCTTGCACAGCAGATTGTGCAACATATCTACAACTAATTGGACTAAGTTGAATCTGGACTTTAAGCTACAAGTACCAGCCGACATATTTAGCCCTTTATTATACGAACTACGTCCACAATTTTAACAAACTGTGGGTAAACTCAACAAGCAGTCAGTTATTGTGGTATTAGGCATAATCGATTCCTTCCGATTTTTAAAGAAACAGCAGCAATTGGCGATTTTTGACTGAGGGTTCGTCCTCCTAAATCTCCCCTTTTCTAGGGAGTCGATCAAGGACCCCTATCTGACACAATGTGTCCTTACACCCCACACGTATGTCAGCCAAATGACATCTAAATCCGTCAAACGGTTTATAAGCAGCGTGCACGGTTGTGACAGACGACAGACACGACAGATCGCTCTACAGAGCAATGTGCAGCCATCTAAACGAAATAGCATGCGCTGCAAGAAACAATTTTGCCTAATGGAGTGTTTACACGATCCAGCAAACATCCAGCAAACTTCCAGCAAATGTATTCAAAATACACGTGCTAATGCTGGACGTTTGCTGGACGTTTGCTGGATCGTGTAAACGCCCTACGGTACCCGTATTGAGTAAAGGTAAAGGTCAAGGTCAAGGTCGTCAATTTGTATAGCGCATCGTCGCGAGCATGCGCACCCCTCTAATGCGCTTTCGTCACTAACCAGAGCCGCCTGCAGACACAGGCTGGCACAGCGGCCGGCTAGGCAACCACAGTCAGCTGTACCAAGGTCCCCACCTTCCGTTACTACTCATTTTACCGTCCCACGGTCATTTTATCCACGCCAAACATCACAATAGTAGATTCGATATGCTACCCCATTTACACGAGGAAGCTGGTTTTAAGAGCTGGCTCCAAAAGTGTTTAAGAGCGCTCTAGAAGCATGAATTTTTGCAATAGGCCTAGAGGCTTACACCGTTATCAAGCCAGCTCCAAGAGTGCAGCTCTTACGGCCAGCTCGCTTCATCGTGTAAACAGGGTATAAGTTTCAACCTGTCCATCGCTGAGTTCGTTGTTCTCGCGCTGTTGGACGGTCGCGGTGTTGACGAACGGCGCGTAAAAGACGACCGTGTGAGCGAACATGAACGACGTGATAACGGCATAGAACAGAGTCAGGTTATAGAGCACCTGTACGCGTGTCAGCTGCTGCAGCGACCAGTAGATCGCCAGGCAGGTGTGCAGCTGGAACAGACCCCGGTACAGATTATCCCCCAACAACCTGACACCCACCCACACACACACAGGGGCTTCTATCTCTATACCTTTGGGCGCACCTTGCGCCTAGTGAAAAAATAGGGGGAAAGGAGCGTATAGATCAATCCCCTATTTTTCACAGGGCAATCTAGACCTTTATCAAAACTTGTTCGCTATTTTCCACTGGGTAACAAAAAAGAATGAAACGCAAAAGAAAATGGCGATAAAGCATAAGGGAAGAGAGGCGGGTGGAGGGAGAGGTAAGAAAGGGAAACAGCCCGAAAGAGGGGGGACTTGAGCCCGAAAGTGGGGGAACTCGAGCCAAAAATTGGGGAAGGCAACTTGCGCCCGATTTCGATTCCAGATTTGGAGAAATAGAAGCCACAGCACAAGCAGACGCCACAGCGAGAAATTGGAAGCACAAGAAAATATCGCAAACCTCACCGAGAATAGTGCTGTACTTGGTGAATGCAGATACAACAAACTTAAAATTCTAGCTGCTATAATGTATCAAAATAGGCTTAGGCCGATTTCGTAATCCGGATGTGGATTAAAATTGAATCACTTGCTTTGGCAGCCAGATTCTACTCCTTTAAAGATTGTCATCAAATCTGTTTAAACCCTTTCCGAAAAGGCAAAAAGACAAACGGACAGACTCGAAAGCATATCATTTTCCACATTTCGATGCGGATACGAATTCTTCAATAGACAGCCGACGTGTGCAGGTGCATGAAGTTTTTTTTATATTCGCCAGACGGTAGCCATGTTTTCGGCAGATGTTTGAGATCTCTGATCGCTTCTGGTGTCGTTTTAACTTTTTGAGTGTTTTTTTACAATGTAAACGCCTTTGGCAGAATAAACGATAATAATGATAACGGTTTGCATTGATGTAAAAAAACGTTCCATATATTGCTGACTCTATAGCTGTTTGCTCAACATGACAATTCTGCGAGTCTAACTCTAACTCTATATTGTTGTTTTTTTGTTTCTTTTGTTTAATTTTTGTTTACCAATGTTTGTTTGGTAAAATAAAGATTATCAAAATAAAAAAAAACGTGGCAGAAATTTATTTTTTAAAAACGTTTAATTTGTCTAACTTCTTGCCTAAAACTTGATGCTGCAAGTGCAGCATAGCTAGTAGAAAAAGAAAGAGAACTTTATTCAATTTTAATTCAACCGTGTGATTATAAGTCCAAGTATCACTCAACTGACGAAGTAAGTAAATTACTACCACTATAGCTTATTAACTCTTTCCTTTATGTGGCTTTAAAAGTGCTTCTCGACGTTCTTCGTAAAATTCTGAATAAACGTTTAAAGAATTTAAAACGTTGAGAAAATAAAGAAAACGCTGAAAAACGAGTATTACATCTGTGTGACAGTTGGCCAACGTACTTGCACTGCCAGCTGGTGTCTGGTTCGACAACGAGCATCTCTGGGTACCCAGCTTTCGCTGTCAGCCACTCGTGACACGGCATGTACCAGTGCAGCTGGTTCACCATGTCCAACACCGTCACGTAACGTACGTACCTGCATCCGTTCACGTATAGATTAATCAACTCATTAGCAGAACTGGAAAATTTGTCCGAAAAAAAAGATAAAAACCTCAGAAGTCCAATTTTCAGGTTTTGAAGGTTTTTTGTTTGTTGTTAAATTTATTACTCATCATATTTTATTTTATTTTTATCCTTATTTTTGACTGCTTTATTTTGCTATAATTTATTTTGAAAAACTATGTGATAATGTAAAGACTGAGCATAAAATGTTTTTCCTGGGTCGTCATTTTGTGTACGATGTTGAGTGTTCATTAGACATTAAACCAAAATACCTTATAAACCGTTAATCGTCTTTTAAAACTAAAAAACATTCAAAAACTTCAAAACCTAATTTTTTTTATTAAAAAACCTGTTTTTTTCAGCCCTGCTCATCAGTCAATCACGGCTAGTAATTTATTGAGCGTTAAGCAATAAGCTGCATTACGTGTCTGTTTGTCAGTGCGTCTATGGGCTCCTCACCTGGAACAAAAATCTAAATTGGCATAAAAGTTCCCTAAGGCAGGATTAGCCAGCGTGCCAATTTGACAAAGTGGCCAGGTGATAAGGTCAAAGTTCATAGATAGGTAGTGAGGAATAAAGGTGTGCAGCCAGTGGTAAACTGCATAACATGTGGGCACTAGGCCGTTTGACGTAAACAGCTTTTTATTTTCAAAGTTCCTCCTAAATGTTTCAGACCGCTTTTGCAAACGTTTTTAATTTTATAGCAAATTTCCATTGAAATATCTTGACTTGGTTATACGAAAGAAACATCTTTGTTCACAAGCCATAAAGCTACGGGCGGTCGGTGACTACAAAAGTATTTCTGCGTTACATGGCCTATGCCAGCCACCAGGCCAAAATGTTTTTGAACATTTTAGTGAATTTAGTCCACGGCATATAACGTCGAACATTTTTTGCAAACGTTCCAGTTTACTTGTAACTATTTCCTGTCTTCAAGCCGCGAGCGCAACTGCACAGCAGAGCAATCTCGATAAATGTTTGAAACAATTGTTGCACTGAGGTCGCTACTTGTAAAAAAATTCTAACATTTGCAAAACATTTATTTACGAATTTAATATTAGCTGCACGTCTAGCTTGTTTATGCTTCACAATCACAAGTGCGACTTACCATTTCTTCTTTTTCGTTTCCGTGGTCGATAATTCTATTTCGACAGTTCTCACGTCACCTATCGGCTCTGTGCCATACGAACCAGACATATTTTTACTCAGACATATTTTTACTCTAAAATGTTATTGTGGAAATTGCATTTTGTCCGAATCGTCCTTCAACATCAACGTGATCACAACTGACTGAGATATTACAAATCACAGTGCAGCACAGCGTGTAAGGGCGATGAAAGTTAAGTATAAGAAATGGCGTTTGGAGGGGGGGGGGTCCTGTAACTCCAAAACCCTTCAACCGATTTCCATAAAACTTGGCATCAGCGATCACATCGACCACCTGACCCCATAGGAGGCAAAATTTGGTTACAATCGGTTCAAAGGGGCGTGGCTGCAATGCGCGAAATTCGCCGTTAGGCGTCTATTTTTCCTTGCGCACGGCTACAGACCAGCCCGTTGAACCGACCGACGCCGCAAATAGCTCAAACGAAGCGTTCTGACGCCAAACACATTCCTTATATGTTTTCGATTAAAATTTTTAAAATTTACCCCTTTTATGCCCCAATTTTAAAAAATTTGCATTACGGCCTATGGGGACTTCAAAGCGGTATAGGCCTATAACTCGGTCCCCGTAAAAATAATTTATTGCACGCTGTTTTCACCTACCCCGTATTTTCGGGGTCGGACAATCTAATGGTGTCATTTAAATGTACCCCCTATCGATTCATGTTGCCATAGCAACCATTCAAAAGTTGCAAAATTGTAACCAAATTTTGCCTGTGGGGCGGGTGGTCGATGTGATCACTGATGTCAATTGAGATTTCAAAGCGGTATAAATCGGTCCCCGTAAAAAATAACTGCGCGCTGTTTGCACCTATTCCTATTTTTCGGTCCGGGCTATCCGATGGTGTCATAAAAAAATTTTCCCTGACGACCGCTGTTGCCATGGCAACCAATGGTTCTTATTCAAAAATAAAATTGGCTGCAGCACAATATATATTAAAATGTCTCAGACATTGTTACATCACGCAAAATTTTTTCCTTTCACCAACTTTCTTCACCCCTCCGGGGGGGTATTCTGAAAACAGTGAATAAACTTATTGTCATAAAAATCAAATACCAAAAATTTTGACAAATGTCGATTAAAAACAGCAAAAATTAAAGCAAAAACACTTTAACAGTTTACAAAGCTATGTGAAGGCGATATGAGTCAAAACTCGAAAACGGCAAAAATGGTTTTGGGGCGATGTTTGCATTATGTTTATAATTATGTTTACATTCAAGGAAACGCATTGGGCCGAACTGATACGGCCTCAGCGCTGAGCAGGTGTAACAGCCTGCCCTCCCCAAAGGTAAGGTAAGGTAAAAAGGTGGGCAAAACCAGTCATCCACGTCAAGTTTATTCGTAATGTTGCGTGCCAAGAATTATTGAAATCGGCTAGTGTTTCACGGAGTTATTAAGAAAACATTGGCCCAGTTTTTCGACACACGGTGTAGGCTATAAGTTTGGACCATAGCAGCAAAAACAGCGAGGCACACATCAATGGAGAAAATTGTTTTGGTTGCTGTTGTTGCTGCTGCTGACACTACTAGTAGTACATTACCATTGGTTGTGATTAGGAAATAGTTCCACGCATCGCGGCAGAAGATTCTACGGTCGATTTGCGTTTTATCCTGCTTGTGTCTGGTCACGAGGAAATCTTTGTTCGTTGAGTGACGACCGTGAATGTTGATTCTAACGGTGGCGTCAGTTCCTGCTTCTGCACGCAGTGGTTAACAACAAGCAAAGCTCTTTAACGTTCCCGAAGTCCTCAGCGCGACATCGTCAGCATAAGCAAAACTGCAAAACACGCTAAAGAATTAACGCCAAAATCCGAACTAACTGCGCGATTTATTTCTTGCTGCATTTCGAGGGACGGACATAGTGACTTTTGCCTTTATCACTCACTATATGAATCGAACAAAAAATGTAGCGCGTTTTGATGATTTCCGTTGAACACTCTAAAACCGTGTTAAAATAAACGGGACATCAGCTTTCCATTGTAGCCTACCCTGCTTAGGTGCAAAGTTTCAATTTCCGACCTGTTTTAGATCCTGAGATATCGCTTGACGAAAAATGTGGTAATTACCACCCACCAAGTCGCACCATGCATATTAGCTCAGTTTAATGCCGACAGCCTCCGTTCTGATGCAAAATAGTGAAAAACAAAAGCAAGAAAAACGGTCAAGGATCAGGGATAAACATCTTTCGTGATTCTCGATCTACTTCAGTAAAAATATAAGTTTTCATTAGACTTATAATGCTTTTCAACACGAATGAATGTCGAACACGTGCTCGTTTTTCCACGATTTAGGCTACGTAGGTCTTTGTTGGATTATTTGTTAACAACAATAAGGCCATTATTATTCATTATCTAACGACAAACTGCTACCAATAATAAGAGTGTATGCAAAATTGCTATCACTAGAAGCGCTGTTTTAGCTCTCAGAATGCACCACTGTATCAACACTTTTTGGAAGAAAATATAATAGATGCGTGTCAATGACATGCAGCTAAGATATTGTTCATGTTCAATAAAAAGGGGGAACGATAATACACTGCAATTTCTGGTACTATAGCACTGATTCGTATAATTTTAGCATAGCATACTTGGTCTGAATCCAGTGACGACGTGAATAATATAAGCGTACTTGGCGTTGACTCTGGCGATCGATTGCCAGAACGTGTACAGCGGCTTCTGCAATATAATTATTCAATCATTCATTTCACTGTAGGCTTAATTTCGTTCAATTTTATTTCAGTAAGACGAGGATAGAGACTGAAATGACTTTTTATACAAAAGTTCTTTGAAAGTTCCAAAATCAAGCAACAATGGCTGTGAAAACGTTAAAATGTCGACTAACGAGTTTACTGCTAGTATTAATGTTTCTTTCGCTTAACAGAGAGCGACTGCCCCAACTTTAAAGTTTAAAATGCAAGTCTGTGCAGTAAAACAAAATTTAGGTCTACTACATGCACTTTCAAGGTTTATAATGCCCAAAATGCGTTTGCGACTGGGACTCCGCTGGGCGAACTTATAGCGTTTTCCCAGAGCAACCAGACTCCCTATAAGTTGGTGAAAAGAAAACTCTCTGCTCTCCCCGTGAACCCTCTCGTTCTTCCAACACCAATCTCTGGCTACACGCTTGTGTGTAATAAGTAAAAGACTAGGTGGAATAGAACTGACTTTGTCTCGAATGAACGTGCGCAGTATGAGCGTGAACGAAGCCAGCAGATGGATGATGAGCAGGCCGAAGACGACGATGAGAACGATGTCATTGTTGGCGTGGAGGATGAACTGCCAGTAGGCCCGGTCACCGTACAGCTGATTGTAGACCTGCAGCTGCTGATGCTGCTGATGCTGGTGTGGCGAACCCATCTTCTTCTTCTTCTTCTTCTTTAATAACCGTCAAATTTAAGAACGCGTAAATAGCGACGTAGCTGATCTAAACCGAACTGAACTGACATGGTTAAGTTTTTGGCGAACAGACCAAGGTGCAAGCAGTAATGCATTACAGTAGGCACCATCCAACGGCGTCGGTGGTTTACGCGCACGTCAGCCAATGACCAATGAGTTGACCCTGTTTGCCCACTGGTCAGTTCGTTAAAAACTAAATTGTATCTGTTCAGTTCAGTTTAGTTACATCGCTCTGTACGCGTCTTAACTTTCAGCCGATAAGCAGATAGCTAGAGTCAAGCCCAGACTACTTGAATTTGTTATAAGTTTGTTGTTTAGCAGTCTGTCGTAGCCTACAGCAAACTGTACAACATGCTGTCGACTTTTAGCCGACCGTACTTAAGTAACGGTCTAGCTTATTGTACGAGTTGTCGTCTGTCATCTGTCTGTTTGTCCGTCGTCGTCTGTAACGGATGTACTTTAGCTAATGGGTAAGTCTTAGGGGATATATTTTACACGAATAATTAGCTATGTGTCACAAACCTATGCAGGCAAAATTTCAGCGATTCAATGCAAGGGAAGCATTTTCAAAATTGCAGTTGAATGAAAAACGTAAGAAAATGTGCGTTTATCAAAGGGATATGGCTATATCTCGGAAACGGCAAAAGATAGGGCCAAAATTACTATTAATCACTAATAGGAAGTGATATATGCTTTTTCAGATGAGATGGAAATCATCGACCTAGGATGACCTTGAAGGTCAGTACTGCAGCAATAACTGTATAGGCTGTAGCGCGTTTTCCCTAGCGACAGCTGGGTTTTCTTGTCACGGATTTGCTGTACAGCTTCTTGTGTTGCGCAGCATCCACAACGAAATGAAACAACTTAGTTTCAGCTTCATTACGCGAGTCAGCTAATGGTGATTGAAGAGCTGCTCAAACGACAGCAGGCGACGTCATTAATGCTCGAATATTAGTAAGTAACGATAACGTATACAATTACGGTATCCTACTGTCTAAATTCTAAATCAAGCCACCGCACTGTGACCGCATCGTTAATAAAAGTAAAGAATATATTTTTTGCTTAAAAACTGCCAGCAGTTATATTCCGCAAACGATAGGTCAGCTAGGCTACGGCAGATACATCACAAACGTTCGATTGTTTCAATGACGTCATTGCTTTGTTGTAGGCTTAATCCGCATTTTTAACAAGGATTTATTTCACCAAAACGTAAAACGAGAATAGGCTATGCCATATGTGAGCTTTTTTGGTCTACAAGGTTGGAACTGAATAATTGAAATCGTATAGGTCGACCGCGGCCTGCATATTTAACGTTTTTATGAACAAATGGCGACTTTTCCAAAATTTAATTTTCAACGTGGGTTTGCATGCGTCTGCCATGCACTGTCTGTTCAATCGTCGGCTGCTCTAATTCGCACTTTCGCAGGCAAAGAATGAACAATCATTATTTACAAGTTCTTTGGTCGCGTGAGTAAAGGTCGGCGAAGATGCACGCTAGAAATAGAGCACGATTTGTAAACATCAGCAGCAGCAGCAGTCGCTGTAGCCAAGCTTCGCAGCTGCTAGAGACAGAGCTAGCTCACACGATCAGCTGGCGTGAGGATGCGCTCTTGTTATAACTGAACTTACCTGCGATCATATAGATACATTGACGACAATGAAAGCGTTTTGGCTCGTGTTGGCGACGTTGCTCGTCGTATTTGTGTCTTGTGCGTCCTCGGCCCCGAACAGACGTCGACGTAAGTACGGCTGCAGCCTGTTGTGTTTATACATGTACATTCACAGCTGCAATGATGGACATTCGACCCGCGCGCAAAACCCGTTGCTATAGCGTTTGTAAGACTGACTAACTACAGACAATATAATCACCGAAAAGCACTAATTTCAACTAATCATTCACCGACCTTCGTAATTTCAAAGTTTTTCCTTTGCTCGCCGAATTTGCAGGGGGAGGAAAAGAAGGGGACTGGGAGGTTTACGGATCTTTCAAGAATTTGTGATTTTTCCCTGAGTGGGTTTTGCGTGAACGACTGACGACAAACGTTTGGTCCCCGCTTGACTTTTACTGTGTAAATTGCACGAAATTTGGTCAGTTGATTCTAGAGAAAATCATTCTAATGGTTGGCATTAGATATCACATTTTAAGGCTGAAATGCACCAAATTCGATTTCAGCTGGGGCTCTGTCCCAGACCCCATTGGGAAAGCTAACAGAGCTTCACCAGACTCTCTAGCTCGATTTTAGAGGCACTACTTCTAAGGGAAGGGAGAGAAGGGGAAAGTAGAGGGAAAAAGGAAAGGGCTAGGGAAAAGAGGAGAAAAAAGAAGAGAAGAGAGAAGAGAGTGGGACCCCCAATAATTTACTGAAATGACGCCACTGCATGATCTGGCCAATTATTACTATCCTGCTGAAAGTGAAGTAGGGCAATATAATCGGGGCAAATGAAGGAAGAGGCTAACAAATGTTGCCCCTACCCCCCGCCTAAAATACGAACTCATTCTTACTTTTCTGGTCTCAAATGACTGTGCCAAATTTAATAAACAGACCAATGTTTGAATTGTGAAAAATTAGCTGGGGGTTGAACTTTTCGACGGTCGGAGACCGACCAAAAATGTGATGTAAGTCGTATGTATATAGCATATAGGTGACCCCCCTGTACATAATTTGACAGTGTGTTAGAGGGATTGAAAAACAGTTGGGGGGGGGTTCAATCCCCAACCCCCCGGCAATTCAAACACTAAGACAGACGAAGAACATTACTTTTTTCCTTCAGTGTACGTAACAAAACTTCAGCCAAAGCTCAGGCCAACTCAGCCTCCTACTCCCAGCGGCACGGGAAATGAGTAGTAGCTTACGGGCTATTTTACGGGGTAAAGGCCTAGTGTGACTGATTGGGGCGGTGGCATGTCTGATAGCTGCAAACTGCTGGTGTGTTCGCTAAGGACAATGGATTGCCGCATAGTGCGCTGCGGTATCGATTAGCTCATGCCAATCAGCTGCCACTTCCGAGATTGCAAAGCGCTTCTGGTCGCTAGTCCGACTCGTGTAAGAAGCGCCATAGCAAGTGCCGGACCTTTTCTTTTACCCTTTTGAAGTAATACAAGTTCTATGTCGACTGTACGGCAGGTCAGAGTTCTTGTGAGGACCGAGTGCCGCGACTGTGTCGGACGGAACTACAGCCGCACTATTGCTACGTCGAACACAATCGTCGTCTCTGCTGCAGAACATGTGAAGCGCTGCGACGTGATACGCCCGGTATTAGATCATGCGTCATTGTTGTTTCAGACCCATAATTTGTGTTTATCACGTATGCAGGGCGTCCAGCGTCCACCCCATTTTTGCCAGAAGTTGTTTCTCAGATTGATGCAAATCTGCCGAGTTTTTACTAGAGGAGAGGAAAGAGAGCGCTCATGTTTGGAGTTTGACTCGCGAGTCGCTTCCGTACGTTAATTTCAATGAGAATTTGAATAAGGCAAAATTTGTTGCTTTCGTTAGACATCAAAAAGCTAAAAGGTTTCAGCTGCACCCTGACCCCCCTGACTAGAGGCTCTTTTCTTCAACGGAGGCTCCCCGCTCGCCATGTGTGTCCACTCTCCACATTTTTTTACGTGGCCACGCCCCTTCACGTATGTGCTGCATTTGTTTGTTGATGCAAAAATGCACTTTTGGCGGCACAATTAACGTATAAGTTACGTTAGTTTGCAAAAAATTTTCTCAGCTTTTTTTGTCTCGGAGCAGTAAGTATCCATCATGCCTATAGGCCATATAGTCTGGTAGTTTCCGTGGATCAGTCAAAAAGTTATGAACTGATTTTAGTGGTTTTTTAGACGGGAAAAGCGTTGGCAGAGGTTTGTGCTGCTGTGCGAGTGTTTGTTTATTAAGCTTACGAGCGATATAGCCCAAATTACAAAATACGTCGATTTTCTGTCGCCGATGTGGTGGCTTTCTCCGTGTCTTGTCACGGACTAAATTCCATTAGTGTCACAAACGGGTTTGTTTTGTCACAACCATGATGAACCATCTCGACATATCGAGATGGTTTGCGTCTGCGACTTTCATGTTCCGCGTCCGCGTGTAATGGAATTTGGGCTTGTGCGTGCAGGATGCCCGTACGGCGACCACAACGCGCGTATAACTCGCAAAAACGACGAGGGACGCGAACAGACGTTCACGTGCAGCTCGTACATCCAGTTCTACGGCAACTTCCACTGCGAGAACGAAGAACGCTTCCGCCAGTACTGCTGCGAGTCGTGCCAGCAGTAGTCACGTGACACCGGTCACGTGATCAGAGACAGGTGCCCGCGACGACACAGTCACAGCATCCGTTCAAGCACAACTCCACTAATATGATTCATTCTGGACCTGTTGGACAACAAGTATTGCCTACAACAAAAAGCTGTACTGGCATGATATGTTCTGGATTCGTCCGTCGCAGGCTTTCGATTTTTGTGGACTTGTACAATTTTTTTTGTATGGGTGAAGATCGGTCCTAGAGGAGACGAAGGGAAAGTGAGAAAATAACAGGGGAAAATTTAGCACGATTTCGATTCTAGATTTGTGGGACAGAAGCCACTGTTTGTAGTTTTACTGCAGACGACCGACTTGCAGTGAATTTGCAGTCCTACAACATGTTGTAGCAATGTAGCCTATGTAGACAACAAAGCCAAAACATATCGAAGTAAGTAGGCTTAAAGCTCGGGGTTAAAACGGGCAAACTTTGAAACTGCAAACTTAGTCTAACGCTAAAGTTATTAACCACACATTCTGTTCCATCATGTTCTTAAACTCGACTTACTTTTCGTACGTTTTATACGCGATTAACAAAGAAACATATCTAGAGGTAAAATATGGCTCTGCGTATTTCTCATCAGTATAAGCAACAACAGTCTCGAGCTGAGGCTATCGCAAAGTAAAAATCTGCGGTAATGCATGAGAAAATATGACGATAAAAAGATCATGAATGGAGATAAATGAAGGACAGCGCCTACAGATACAGTGAAACTGTGTTAGGCCTAGCGGATATTAAAACTGCCTGAACGGCCAAAACCAAATTTCGACAAAGAAAGATGTAGCCGTCCCTTTGCCCAGAGCCTCCAGTGCTGAAAGTAACTTAGTCACCGTATAAGTCGTATGGCATTATTGATTTTTATAACGCATTTTCAGCCTAAGATTCCACTGGCATAGCCAGGATCTGGAAGTAGGGGGCACTTAGGGATAAGGTATGAGGAGGGGTGTCCCTTCCACTGGGTAAGGTGTCTGGGGAAGAAGCTGTGCTCCCTTCTCAGAGAATTTTCGGAATGGGTGTGTGTGAGGGTGTGTGAGTGTGAAAATTAAGTGTTTTGAAGCATTTTTGACATTATTTTGAGAAAAATGAGTAGGCTTCTAGACGGGGGAAGGAAAATGTGCCCCCAGTGCTCTCCCCCTTTGATAAAAAACTTCAGCCAAAATTTCAAGTAGGCCAGTGTAAGAATCCAAAGCACAAAACACGCACGACCGAATATTCGATCTGTTTTCCGAAGTAACGAAATAGTTTCAACGCAAAGCAACGCTGTCAAACGTAAAAATAACTGTCATTGTCATTACTGTGCAAACGAAAAACGCCAACAAAGCACCGAACATTGCAGAAACACTTCCAAGTATAATCACAACTCAGCTCAAAGAACTGTCAATGGAATACAGCAGCAAGTGTACGATATGTCGAATGAAGATTGAAGAGCAACATTTAACCATCACCGCTAAGATAAAACAACACATTAGTAATAATGGCACACAACACCATCTCCATATCTAACGTTGTATTTGTCCGTGGAGAAAGAGTCGTGGGCGTTTACCAACATACATAAAAGCAATGACCCCCCACCCCACACCTCATGCAGTCAAAAACACACGTGAACGGTTGATTAAATGAATATAATCATATCTTATCCATCCTTTCAATGCGTCTTAAGTTCTTTTTTTCAAATTGTATACAAATCACATCGCTTCCATCTAATTTTGCACTCCACCAACCACGTTTATGTGACTACTGCTGCTGACAGTGGCATAGCCACGAATCTCAACTGGGGGCCTTGACCCCTTCTTCTTCTCTTTCCCTGCCGTTACCTCTCACCTCTACCCTTTTCTCTCCAATCTCTCCCCCTTTCCTCCTCCGTCTCCTTCCCCTTAGATATTGGACCCTTAAAATCCAACTAGCGTTATTATCCCCAGAGGGATCTGGGGCGGAGCCCCAGCCGAAATCAAATTTGGTGCATTATATCTTCAAAGTATGAGATCTGTTGGCAACAATTTTAATCATTTTCCTGAGAATTAACTGGCCAAAATTAGTTCAGCTTAAACGTGTGACTGTCTTGTCTGGAGAATTAGGGGGGACGTGGGCCCCATAGATCCCTCTTGTCTACGCCAATGGCTGCTTACTTTAACGTCGTAAGACATCTGCCCATCAACACCCAGCAGAAACACAACAAGTACAGCCGTGCAAACAGACATTTTCCACACAGATTCCTAATATCCCCGTGAAAATTTCGGAGATATTTTACAAGCCCTGACGTACAAAACCTACAGTGCCACTCAAAGAATTGAAAATGACAACGATGAGACGTCACAGTCTATACAGATGTCACAGTGTAATAGTTCTTCAGCAGCATGCCTCAATATCTGCATGGTAAAGACAAGTACATGTAATAATAATTGTAGAAATTACCAGGTGATCGAAATTTAATGAATCATATCATTAGTTACAATCAACACAATGACAATAGTCACTTTAAACTGTTATTTGCTATATTAACAAAATTTGTTCACTTAGTTGTCTCACCAAGAAACCCTGTAAAATGTTGGCACCGATTGCAACAGTTGCAAGTGCAAGTCAATATTGCATTTACAAAAAAATACGCAAAGAAGCGACAATACTAGACGAACAGTTAATTGTTGAAAAAAAACTACCAAACAGTGAAACGGTGAAAAACACATTTACAACATTACTAAGTCATCACACCGCAATTAATAAGCAACAGTAAAATTCATATTGCTTCTACTATACAAGTCACGAATGCCAACAATGTACTGAGTTTAAGCAGCATAAGAAACATCTCTACATTGTGGGCTGTATAAAAAGTGCCAGTGCTATTTTTAGATTAACTTTGGCTAACTTAAGCCATCATGATTCTTTCTGCGCTATATTAAAAACTGCAAAAGTAGCTGAAAAACTCTGCTCCTTCCCTCAATTTCCTCAAATTTGTTGCTGTAAAACCTTGTAAAAATTTTAATGCTTAACTGTACACCTTTATGGCAGTTATTCAATTCAAAAGTGGGCAGAATAGTTCCCTTACGGAAAATACAATGTTGCATTCTTGTTTGTTTGTGTACGAAGACTAATTTACAGCATATGTTCAAAATATGCCCGACCTCAGCAGTAAGCACATCTTGAGCTTCACGAACTACAGTCAAAAAAAGCATTGTTCAATCATGCTTTGACAAACGTAAAGCAGAAATATTCTGCTGACATCAAATGACAACATTGGCACTAAGAAAAAAATACATAATCTAGAAATATATATCAAAAAGAAATTAAATATCAAAGAAAACTTAGTTCTTATTTATCATCCCAAACTGAAAGTAACGATGAACATGTTACAAGGTAGCCTACTAACAAAAAGTTGCACAGCTAAACATCAAAATTTCAACAAGGTAATGTGGCAACCTAATTTTAGAGAAAGTGGTAAAATTTCTGCTGCAGTTGATATCAGAATGCAAAAACGTGAAAAAATTACTGAAAGTGGCCAAATTTTGCCAAAGTTTTCATAAAAATAACAGCAGCAGCATCTTTTTACGACCTACGATGCACAAACTTCTGCAACAACTCAGCTATAAGAAAGGCGGCAACTGAAATACTGCTCAGTAACGAAAAATGTACAAATATATAAAAAACGCCACATAGAGCTTCTCATGGGTCATCTACACAGGCAGCAGGAAAAAATAATTCCGAACGTGGTAAAAAGATCTAACACCTAGACACGACAAAAGGTAATCGACAGATAAAAACAAAGAGGTAGTTAAGAGATTCGATATGTTTACTGAATAAAAACCAGCCACACAAAAATATTCGTACTCAAAATACCCTGTGCCAATGATTAGCGGAATGCCAGTTAAAATGACTGTAAACATTTTACTCATCTAAAAACTGAATGATTAATGGCTGATATGTGCACTACCGATGGAACAAATAAGCGACAGTAAAAGTGGTTAGAAAAGTGTAGGGTGACCAGTCCTCTGTCCAGGCACTGTCAAATTGCTACATCTCCCTGACATTTCAAAAGCCTTTATTCCTCATTACTAACATGCAAACATGTACACACATGCACAATAAAAGCCCCACTGTGACAAAATACAGCAGCTATAAGAGCGTGATAATGCCAATTAATAAAAAAAGAAGGTAAAATTACGGTACAGCTCTTTATAGGAAATCCATCTACGAAGCTACGAAGCGTCACCTGCCATATGGGATCACACAGTGTTACCTGCCACCCAACACAGGTGAACGTGCCTCGCCTTGACCCTGGCCAAATAAGCTGGTACTTGATTTATCTAGCCCGAAAGGACGCAAGGCTGAGTTGACCTAGTCAGCTGGTTACATATCGAGATGGTTTACCTGCCCGGCAGTCACCCATTCAAGTACTAACCCGGCCCAACGTACAAAACACGTTACAGCTACGCCATGCCACCAAAACAGAACAGCAAAAATGCATCACCTGCCATTGTTGTTGACGTTGACTTGTTAATATGAATTAACACCATAAACAGCTTTTCCCATCAGCGACTTTTCCCCTGTCTCCAATATTTGGTAAATTCTAATATTTGGAAAAGTTACTGTACAGCTGTCAAAACAGAAATGTTAAATGCCATAGAAATAGATTCTTCATAGAATTGGTCACCCTTCAAAAACAGCCGCAGCAACAGCAACAGCAACTAATGTCACAGGTTATTAACACGAATAATACGACACGTTGCAAACTGTAATAAAGCAATGTGAAACAATGATATGACAAATGACCAATGAATGCCTGCTTCTAACATAGCAAGTCCCACAAAAAGACATGTAAAGTGCACAATAAAAGTGCCGAAAGACAGTTCAAATTCAGGATGGTCCAAAAAGCAACTTAGCACTTTAGTTTCTGTCCATAATTGTATCAATATCGGCCAATTTTCAAAATTCCGATGCTGATGCTCTGTGCATAATTCGACACAAAGTGACTGTAAAAAAGCGCCGCTATATTAACTTGTCAAACAGTTTGTTTGAAATAATACTTTTAAAGTAGCAACGAATTGTTGTCGAATTTTTTCATGATCACCACATTGCACATTACTGCTAAGTATGATAGGGAAACAACTGTTTAACAAAGTTGTGTAAAAGTTGACGACTTAGTTTTTAAGGACCACCCTGTCTACTGGTGATATGGACGAGAAATGAAAGAAGCTGGTATACCTTACGCTAAATTTAGTTTGTGTCTTTAAACAAATGTTAAATGCCAGATAGTTTTGAAATATTTATGTACAAATAATGGCGAGTGAATTTAATTAAATACAGCAAACACATAAAGCAGCAAATATGTTTAAATCATGCACAAGAATCAAGCTTGTTGAACAAAGTTTCAATATTATACAATGAAAGCAGTTACCGTGAATGCACTTGAGAAAAAATTGACACTCAAATAACGAAACGCTGTATTCTGTATTTACCAATGGGCCACTGTACAAGCACAGCGAAGAGTTTGCAAAACAACTTAACGTCTCACACACATGCTAATGCAATGTTTACATCACTAATGTTTTAGCACCAGAATTGAAGTGACACTGCTCCCAAGCATTTCTATGACTTTCTGCATCATTTTGTGGATATTATGTTGAGATGCACCAAGCCGAAACCTGATCTCAGACTCAATAACAGACTTTAGCAGCTTTCCAGCACTGTCAGTCCACATGTGTCTAAGTAGTGATATCAGAGTCAAGATAATGCTCATAATGCTGAGATGTTTGAGAGACAAGAGATCATTAAAGACCAAACTCCACTACTTGGACTTAATAGACAACAAGCTATACAACAATATGACACATCAAGATGTTAAGATTTCTGATTTTTTAATGGATGTTGTTATCAGCTTATGATTTGCTACGGCAATGTTGTACAGCATGTTGCAAAACAAATCTAAAACAACCAGAAATGGAGTTCGAGCTTATGTGGTGAAAAATACATCTATAACAACTAGAAATAAAGTTTGGGCTTAGGTAGTAAAAATAAGAAACTGCCCATTGTGACAGTGGAGTCAGAATAACGTTCACAATGCTTCGATATTGCTGAGATATTGCGGAAATGTTGCAGAGATGAGAGATCACGAGTCATTATGTTGTAGCAAGTAGTACTGCCAAGTGTGATAGTGGACAGTAAGGGAAATGCTCATAAGATGTTGCAGAAATGTTGCTGACATGTTGCAGAGATGAGATCATCATTATGCGGCAGCATGTAGTACTGCCAGTTGTGATAGTCGACAGTGAGGGTAATGCACATATTTCAAAGATGTTGCAAAAATGTTGCGGAAATGTTGCAGAGACAACAGATCAACAGTCAGTCATTATGTGGCAGCAAGTACAACTGCCAGTTCCTCCTGCGTCAGTCCACTTTTCAGCGTACGCCGAACTGTACAAAAACACATGAACTGTGTCTTTGAATAGACTCAAAGGTTAAAACGATAACTTAATAAGTTACACAAGTTAATCAAAAGAAAACCTTCAATTGGAATCAGTGTTACACAGTAAAATATCTGAGGAAAAGCTATTCCAAATAATGGGTGCAATAGAATTGGACAGAAATTAATTTGGAGTACGAGCAGACTTGATAACTAGACTGGCCAAACAATAAGTAATTCTGAAATCCTATAAAAAGCCAACCTCATTATCCCAGTGTTGCTGCAAGTACTTTTTTTACCTTTGACCCACTGCTACTATTACCAAGGTAATGTATGGAAAATACACACAGGTCATCTCACAGAAATACACGTACACTCATAGCAGGCTAGGCTTCGATTAGAAAAATACTGCTACAGAACAATAACCAAACTTTGTATTAACCAGACACGGCCGAACGTGGCATCAGCAGACAATGTTTCAAAGAAAGCCTTAAAATGTAGCGGCTTTCTGATATGTGCCTACGTGTAGCAGGCACGTCTGAAAAAACTTGTTTAATGGTTCCCACTGTAGTCGTAAAATAAAATTGAAAATCTTTTCAAGGACTTTCAAGAATTACCAACATTAATTTTCAAGGACTAAATGTCAACATTCGTTCGTATCATTACACATTATGTGACAGTGGCAAGTGTTCAGTAGGTTTCTTTTCTTCAAAATCTGCCTGTTCACACATGTTCACTGCATGTTCGCGTTGCTAAATATACTGAACAAATTCCAGGACTTTCAAAGACCTAGACACTCGAATTCAAAGACTTTCAAAACCTTGAATTTAGAAAAAAAATCAGGACTTTTAAAGATGCACGGAAACCCTGGTTTAAGGGGCGTCCCACAAATCTGCATATTGTCACACAAATCAAGTGAGACAGAAAAGCAAGGGAGAGTACTGACGCGACTGTCTGGTGCCAGTCCTGGCTCGGGGTCGACTGCGGGCAGCCTGGCTGCGAGTGGATGGCGAAGTCACGGACTTGATGACTGACTCAAGAATGTCATCATCCTGACTATCATCCAGTGATGTTTCTATCTCACCGGCGGCACCAGCTGCTGGCATGCCGGCACCGTTCTTTCTTCTAACCACTTTCTCTCGCCTCTTCCTCTCCATTCCTTCATAAACATATAGTCAAGTGAGTGAGTGAGTGAGTGAGTAGTGTTTATCGTCCCGCCTGAAACAGTATAGATCATTTCAGGGATGGCCTTTCCAAGCGATGCACATACACATAATAATGACAGTTTATCTGTATTATATAATATACTTAATGCTTAATAGTTTAGATGTTCATAAGAAAACCCATCTCAGAGCTACAGTGCATCACCTGCCACCTGGGATCACACCGTGTTACCTGCCACCCGACATAGATGAATGCACCCTGGCATAACCCAAGCAAGACAGGCTGGTACTCAATCTACCAACCTCGGAGCGATGGAAGGCTGAGTTGACCTTGGTGTTGGTTATATACCTAGATGGTTTACCTGTCCATGAACAGTCAACCATCCAAGTAGTGACCACTTGATAGCGGCAACTGGAAGACAAACCAACAACCTTGCCATAGCAAGTCCCAACTATTAAACTACCAAACGACAAGTAAAATACACTACTCATTTTCATAAACAATTCACTTTCACTGCTAAATTGTCTCACAATAAGAACTAAACGCTATACAGACTGAAAAAATGTGACAGCCTAGTGCTAACATATTATATGCAGCCATCCACTGAGATATGCGCAACCCTGACCCCATTTCTAACCCAGGGTGGCTACTAAGTAAAAGAAAAAAATTCCTCGAATTTTGCAAATCTTTCCAGAGCCATAAGCTTAATTTTCCATAAGTTATCACAACAAAAAGTAACCGTGACAATGATAATCTGGACATCACTGCAATCTCCCCCAAGAAGATCCAGGGTAAACATATTTCAAAGTATTTTGCACTCTGGAAACAGCATTCAGCAACATTACTTTGTTACAATTTTTACGCGCAACAGCAGCTACTACTGTAACGTGTCTTAGCCAACGCAATTCTGTCCGTCCATCCGTCAAACGGGTGGATCAGTCAAAAACGGTGCAAGCTAGGATCATCAAATCTTCACCATTGGATGCCTGGAAGACTCTAGTTTCAAAATCCGTAAAGCTTTTCCATAAATTCGAAAAAGATCACCCCGAGTGAAGGTGCTAAATGAAAGGGGGTTGGGAAAATTTGCGATTTTAAGCCAATACGGCTGAGCGAGACCAGTTGGGCCGTCTGGCGCCCTCTGACGAAGGTAAAAAACACTATAGATAGTTAGCCAATACGGCTGCGCGAGACTGGTCGTCTGGCACCCTCTGGCAAGTGTAAAAAAACATCGTTGCTAGGATCGGTGAGCTTAGTTTTTGTTCCCACCAGGCTTTCAAACATGCACTGCTGTTGTGTGTTCCCCTTTGCGTCAGCTAGCCTTTTCTTGTTCCCTGAAGTTGCAGAGAATTCCCCAAGTTTTACAGGAGTTTTCCATGAGCATGGATTTCCCTGAGTATTTAAGGCTTTCCAGGTTTGTGGCCACCCTGTAACCTCCTACCACTTGAACAGCAAACTGGCACCCTGGCTACTCTGTACATTATATTATATCAGTGAGTTATTTATGGCACGCCGATCATGACAATAATAAATTATTGCACAGCAGCAAATTGCAAGAGTCAACAAAATGCAATTAAATTGAACAAAGCAAAATTTATGCTTCAAAAGCTATATCAAAATAGTGAGTATCTGATGAAAGACTCTGAAGAATGGGCAACCTCCTATGTGAATATCGGCCTACCAGAAATTTATGTTCATCCGCAGCCGATCTGCTTCATCAGCCCCTAGCCCCACTTTCTCAGTATGTTCATGTCGCTGCTCCTAGTCTCTGGAACAAACTGTCGGCAAACACTAGATCAGCCAGTACTTTTGGAACTTTTGCATCTAGGCTTAAAACCTAACTGTTTACTTCTGCATACATCGCACAGGACAGGTCAGCGCCAACACACCTTTCTGAAACGCCATTAACATTATGATAATGGCTAGCGTGGCGCTGCATAAATTTTTTTAGACTAGATTTAGATTAGACTAGGATGCTGACCGCCCATGGTGCGTCGTGAACGTGGTCCATCTGTGGACTGCAGCAGACAGCTGAACAACGCGTCCTCTGCCTCCGCAACCACCGGCAGAGCTTTGTTTGATGACGCCTTCTTGGCAAAGTTCTCCGTCTGACATCGCAGCCACATCAGATCATAAACAGCAACACAGTCTGCAATTCTAGATGAACATGTGGGTTGAACATAATAAGAAATTTGAGCTAATGCTCACAAGACGTGCGAAAGCCTATAGCAGGTCTGGTTCATGCTAAGTTAATATACAAATACCAAATTCTCTATCTGGATCGCATAACGATAGTAGCGTGGCGCCACCTTGTAAATGATATAGACTTGTGTTGCAGCCCAAAATCGCCAAAAAATCCATAAAACCCCCTATTTTGGCGTTCAAGGTCATTGAATTCGACGCCAATCAAGAGCCAGTGTACGACTTCCTATTAGTGATTAATAGTAACCTAGGCCCTATCTCTCACCGTTACTGAGATACAGCAACTTATTGGCCAAAAATCGCAAACTTTGCCCACCCCCCTCTCATTTAGCACCCTCGTTCGGGGTAACCCCGTTCGAATTTATGGAAAAGCTTTACGGTTCCTGTAACTAGAGTCTTCCAGGCACCCGACGGTAAAGATTTGGTGATCCTAGCTGGCACCGTTTTTGACTGATCCACCTGTGTGACAGACAGACAGACAGAATTGCGATGGCTAAGATGCGCTGAAAGCAGTAGCTGCTTTCGCGTAAAAACTGATAATCGGTCAATTTTCAGTCCTGCATTTTCAAGCCCTGCACTTTCATCCATCATTTTCCAGTCTTGCAATTTCCGGTCCTGCATTTTATGTGCCCCGTAAGCTTATTTAGTGAGGGACATCCGTACTGTAAAATATTTTGACGTCACAATACCCGGAAGATAACTTTTTGGAACTGGGCTAACCTAAGGTAATTCCCAAAAAAATAAACCAGTTCAATAAAAACTGCACACGCATGTGTTTTTTCGTTGTTATTGTTTTGGTAGTCCACATGTGTTTTCTTAATACCACAAGAATGCTGAAAGTCATCATACTGATTACCAACATAAGTTTTAGCATGTAAATAAGCGACAAAGCTAGCACAGCTGGCACAGTTAAACCGAAAAAAAATCATAACATGCTGCAGCCACAAATGAACAACAATATCTACAGGAGTCATTAAATAATGATCACTATAATTAGTTTATTACTACTGTAACTGAACCTAAAAAGATAAGATGAAGCACAGTATTACATGCCAGCAGCGTCATGGGTAAAAAAAAGATGGGAGAGAATGTCGCTATTTTCCGACACAAAGTTGCAAACATCTGACAAAGGAAATTATGGTTGCCTAAAATTATGATTTTGCTCCTAAATTTCCTGAAGTGGGAGTTTTCAGCCTAAAATTTTTGGGCAATTTTACGACGACAAAAAAACTTTCCAACAATTCTCTGACAGCCGAAAATTTAGGGGAAAGGGGCACTTGTCCTTCCTGCCCCCATTCCCCCACCCTGACCACCAATGCCACGACGCCACTGCTACACACATCAAGTAAGCATCAGATCAGATCAACAAAAAAAGAAGAAAAAGAAAAAGAGAGAAAGGTTTCACATAGACATTAGACAGTTAGCTGAACTAGGCCCATTGGGTGGAAGCTCATTCCCTTAGCAACACTTTGAGCTTGAAGGGTTAAACCTAATTAAGCTAGCATACAGCCCAAGATGGTCCGATGGCCGGCTCTAATTAACAGCCAGCACCTTTAACCGTCAGCATGCCAGCAGTCCTGGTAACACAGCCTACTGTTGCACAGAACTTGCCATTTCGTCCCTAGTGATGGCCGTAACCACCACCAGTAGTCATTATGCCTACCCACAAAGGAATGGCCAGGCTGAGTTGGCCTGGGTGGCTTGATAACAGGGAGACAGTACACCTGCAAATGGTCACCCGCCTCTGTACTAACCCGGCCCAACGTAAAGTAACTTCATTGATGCGACCGATGATGTTACCGCGAAGCTAAGCAACCACCTTAAGATCAACGAATCAGCACACGACAGACCTCAACGATCATTTTCCCGCGAGTCATGTTGCGTTGTCTCTGAGTCGCTTTCTTCTGTCGCTGGTGCATCACTCGTTCACGTGTCGTCCGATACTCCAGCGCAAAGTCACTCATCGTTTTGCAGAACTCGCCCACCTTCACCTCTCCGATCGCTCGCTGCGAGTAGCCAAAGTACTGTAGGAACTTGTGAAAGCTGACAGCAAAGCACAGCAGATGTTTAAGTGAGTGAGTAGAAGATTATCATCCCACTAAGCCCATAATACGGCCAATAATACGACATTTCAGGGATGGCCTTACAAGGTAATGCACACACAAACACATAATAAAATACACGAAATTTAACCTTCACAAAAAACCCAATATGAAACACACGAAACCCAAAAATTTCAATCCCAAGCCTAAAATTGAGAACCATTCATTATAAGCGTGCAAGCAGACAGTTAAAATCGAAACATTACGTTTATGTAAAATATATATGGTGCTGGATTTGGAATACCATTTGCAGATATTTGAAACAATTTGGTAAGTCTGCAAATGCAAGAACTGATAGGAACGCTGACTGACATTAATCTTGCAACACATCGTGTGGTATTTTACAGTGTCAGACTTGGCACGAGTATCCTGCTTATTTTCGGCCAAAAATTTCTGAGCTCTGATCACTATTACGTAGTCATTGTTACGTAGGCCTTGTTTAAAGTGTTAAGTTTAATCTAGTGAACAAGCGTAGACTTAGGACAGAGATAAGACTTTGCAAAATGGACACTGTGTGTAACTGCTAGTAGCTACTTCATCTTCAGTTGGAGATGTTTGTAACCATCCAGTCATTAGAGATTTTTTGGAGTAGGCCTGTATGCTATATAAACTTACACTTTACTTACTTACTTACTTACTTACTTACTTACTGACATCAGAAAAGTTAGAAACAGACACAAAACAATGTTCTTCTGTCCAGTGCATTACAGCATGTAGTTGAAAACACTGAGCCATGAAATTAAAATATTCATCTGAACTCGACTGACTAACAGCTAAGGTAAGAATGAAATGAAATCAATCTACAGGCTAAACGGTCTTCCTGACTGCTGACTTTTGGTATACCTGTCCTAACAACCAACTGACAATTAGTGTAGCAGGCTCAGCAAAAAACATCTTTTCTCCCAGTCTCAAGAATAACTTGCTGCACACTTCTCTAGAAAGCTAAACGTTTTTCTTCAAAAGCCATATGAAATAAACTTTTAAATGAACAACTTTAACGACCAACAACGCTGTGATTCAACAAAACACCAACCTGTTTAAGACTCTAAGATGAATGGCTTTCAGTGTAATTATCCGTTCTGTACAGTCATTCATAAACTCTGACAACCTACAAACCAAAACGCTATTAACTGCTAATTATGACCATTAACAATACTAATATTAATTCTTCAGCCAGATATCACAAAGAATGCAAAGCTAAAAAATACAGCATCCGTTGTTCATAAGTAATTTCTACTTTCGTTTAACTTGCCATTTTTTGCAGAATTAAAGGTTAAACGGCAGTGATATGGCTTTTTATGGGAAGCCCATCTCAGAGCTACGGAGCATCACCTGCCGTATGGGATCACACAGTGTTACCTGCCACTTGACACAGGTAAACACGCCCCACCTTAACCCCAGCCAGAGAAGCCGGTACTCGATTAACCTACCCTGGAAGGACAGAAGGCTGAGTTGACCTAGTTACTGGAAATTAAGTCAGGTGCCCAAAAGCAAACTTTGGAGAACTGACGTAGCCTACCGAAATGAACAGCACGAAGCATGCAAAGATAAAAAGATGAAAATATTTAAGCAACTTTGAGCAGCAATCTGTCTTGTCCTGTTAAATGTGACAACTAAAACCTGAGTTGTGGCTGTTTTATCACATACAAAATACACCACAAATCACAGTCATTACAAGTGCACACTGTGTCAAAGACCATGCTGTGTTGTATACTGTCATCTTCAGAGTGGCCACGAAGTATTAAAAAATCCCCGAGTTTTCCAGGCTTTTCCAGAGCCAAACACTTACGTCTCAATAGGTTATCACAGCAAAAAGTAATTGTAATAGTGGTAATCTGGGGGTGCAATGCAAGTTCCCTCAGCAGGATCTGGGGTCGAGTCCTGGCTACAAAAGTATTCTAGAGCATTTTTTAACCACAGAAATTGCATTTGGTGGCAACATTTTGTCTGTTGCAATTTTTCCCTGAGGTTGCAAACAAGTCCTTGAAACTTGGAGTTTTCCAGGATACGGGAATTCCCCAAGTATTTCAAGGTTTCCACGTTTGCAGTTACCCTGATCTTGTATGTGACAAAAATGCTTAAAGCAACTGAGAAAACAATGTTTCAAACTGCAATCACAAATTAACCCTGATTCACTCAGCTGCAAGGCAAGATGCAATCACAACTGCTCAAAATGCAGAATACGACTAGTTACCTGTTCTTAGAGACCATGGCACTGTCATGCTTCTCAAGGGTATGCAGATGCTCCCATGACGTCCGGCAGTCTGTTTCTAGTTTCAGCAGGTTAACAGCCAAATCATCCCAGTCGATCTGATGTACACAACATCACGAACTGAAGGGCCACCCGCCTCCAGTTACTAACTCTAGCATAAATCTAACAACCTGCTCCACTTCTTTTGCTTACCCTTTTAAAAATGGTGACTATATTGGCAACATTATCATCTAGTTTATATTCACCCCCACACCAACTCAGCCTGGCCATCCCTCCATGGATAAGTGCAATGAGTACCAGTAAAATCTAAAACATAAATGGGCACATGTACGATGCACTAGTTTCATATATGTGGTCTCGCAGTGTAAACTGGTGTCTGGCTGAAGACTAACGAAACAGAGACCAGTGCCACCCTATGAGCCTTATAGCTTCAGACTGTTTTATATCTATAGCATTACGATTAGCAATTTCGATCTTCATTTAACGAACTGATTTTCCAGCTCTGCTACATCGCAAAAAATAAACCTATGAAAAATGTCAAAGCAGAACTTCTTTTTATAGCCTTTATATCAACAAACCAATGGCAATTGAATCTGAGGCAAGTGCCTCAGATTTGGCCACTGGCTGACATTGTACACTTTAAATATGCACTTACTTACTTACTTACTTACTTAATTACTTACTTAATAAGGCACTCACAAATACACGTATTTTTTCAATGTTTACAATCTTCAAAACTATCCGTTTCTTAAGTCTTACGTGACAACAATAAATTATGACTCACTTTAATACTCCCATACTAATGAATTTAAGACGATATCTGTAAATAAATGACGTGAGAAATGAGTCTACCTTTGCACATCTGGTAACTGAGCCGATCTCCGAGTAGAGATCCGTCGCATCGGGAAACTGATCAAGGACGATGTTTGCAACATGAAATATCAAAGTCTGCTTGTGTACCGTATCCTTTACTTCTGCCACACGACCAAGGTAGTCCACCAGGAAACCAACAGCCTGGACGCACAACAGCAAGTATGCAATGCAGAAAATCACCACAGCCAAATAAACATGAGAATTATCATATATTTACGATAAAATTTTTACGAAAAATGCAAATACAATAAATAAAAAACATTACAAATTTGATATCTGCTATGACTCCAACATAATATCCAGCTAACTACCATAGAACACCGACAAAGACACCAGTCACAATTTAACACAGAATAATTCCCTAAATTAACACATGTTACCAAATTCCTGCAGGACTAAACTAAGGTAAAACACAGACAGAGCAAATTACTACAGACTTGCAAATAATATACAGTGGCAAACTGTAATAATCACAGCTCAGCTGAAAGTAAATATCAAGTGAAATTAATGACGCCATTCACCAGAACTGTTAAAATGACTAACAGCAGTTGCATGCAGCTATTTCTGCCAGTGCCCAACCGTATACAAAAAATGCACTGCTTCCATGTCCACCTGTTTATTAAATATCAAGCAAAGGAAAAGTTTAAACATATTACTGATTCATCTATTATACCGTTTATAGACACGTTAAGTCTTTCACTGTAACAGTGAAGAATCACAAGTGCGGGAAAATTGCATGAAGACATGACTATACAGAGATTTTACCTGATTTATGAATGTAAAAGTGGTTACCTTTAACATATAAATGACAGTTTGAAAAAGACGATTCTACACTATAGGTAAGGCCAAAAACCGATCACATCATATAACAAGAAATGTAAGTGTTCCACACTTCAATAGTGACTCAACACAACATTAACAGCTGCAGCCAAAAGACGGGAAGCCAAGTGAAATTTTCAACTTACTTCAGTCCCGTTGAGAAAGTTTCCGACAGCAAGAAGTGACGAGAGAACACATTTCAGCGTCCTCGACTGACGCAGTTCCACTAAGCCCTGCTTCAGATCCGACAATGGCTCTGCAATCTCCTGCAATAAAACATTCGGCTCTTGCTTGGCTGGCCTACACTTTATTTTCACTTTAATTTGCAAGACAACAACAGCCAGTATTTAAATTCTGCAGTTTTCATCGTGTTTCTCATTGTTGACAAAAATTAACTGAAATTGACTTATTACTTTTTTTTAGAGATTAATCGATTTAAAAAATTACAACCAGTACCAGCCTTAAAAACAATTACAAAAAAACACAAACAATTCAGTGCCTAGCCATGGCAGAGGCATAAAATCACTAAGACGGTGCATGTTTACACTGTGTAAAAGATATTTTGTTACCAATATTCAAAAGTTAACAACTAGGCTAAAAAAAAATATTTTTCAATGAAATTTGGTAATCGCTTCAGCAATTTATTCGAGAATAGGTGTATGAAATTTTATTCAGTTTTGTTCAGATTTGACTGTTCTATTGTACAACGTCCAGAAGTTTACTTTTTTTCCAGACACAGTACAGTGTGTACAACTCAATCGCAATTGACTCACAGACTCAGTAGTATCATAATCGAGCTTGAAGGCCCAGAGTGTGAGTCTGGCACTGAGGTCTGGTACACTGCAGAGCATTGCCAGAAACTGCTCGGCTGAACCGAGAACCACGTCATCTGCTGAATGCCGAACTTCTTCAAGTTTGCTTCGCTCTTCGTCCGTCGGCATCATCGTCGTCAGGATTTTCTGCACACATTTAAATAGAACGTTTCAGTGTCTTTGAACAGACTCGTACATTGAAATTATAACTTAATAAGTTATACAAATTACGGAAATACAACGTTTTATTGTGATGCATACTGTAAACTTTTCGGCAACCACTGCTGCCTTCATCGAAATGACTATCTGCCAGACAGTGAGGCAGCAGCGGTTGCCGAAATGTCAACAGTCTGCATCAAAATAAAAAAAAAATTGTATTTAGACGAATTTGTATAAATTATTTAAAATGTTTCAGTGTCTCACAAGTTGCGCTATTGCTATGCGCATACATGACTGTATGTAAACAGTGTACTGACAAACCACCCAGATCAATTCAACTCAGCCATCCATCCCTATCGGGTAGATAAATCGAGAACTGGCTTCTCTTGTGGGCGTTAAGGCAAAGCACGTTTACCTTTGTCGATTGTCAGGTACCATAATATAGCATAAACATTCAAGCTGAAAATACACACTCAATTAACATTACAAAAACAAAACCTTGAATATGGCTCCATCATTTTTGATGTCTAAAACAACAACAATTTTTTTTTCATTTATGGCATATAAATAACCAAGTAAACAGAAAGCTAAAGAACCCGATAAACTCTGTTTGCACTAATAATCCTGTACTTACATAACAGATGTAGCAACTATACCTGTAATTAAGTATTTTTGTCACATGTTATAACAAATACCGTGTTAATGTTAAAAAATACATACAATGCATGAATACAAGCAGTCAGTTAGTTAATAAGAACAGACCTCAATGGCTTCACGGTTGATGACAGAGCTGTCCAGCTTCATGATAGCAGTTTTGATGGCGTCCGGCTTCGGCAGAGCCGTCAGTCCAATGTTGATTGCATTCGAGCGCTTTGTGTCCAAAATTGTTATCTCCTTCCGTGCTCCATCATGCTTCTGTATATAATCATACACCATCCTGACTCTATGAACACGCTGGTCACTTAACAGACAAAATAAAATTCCCTGAATTTCCTTTTATGTTTCCAGATGAGAAGGCTAAGATTCATCGATATACTGTTTATGCTACAATCGACAGTTGTTGCTTCACATTAATTTTAAACAGGCCAGGTAGCCCCTGTGCTTTCAGGATTCATCACCTAATGAATTGTGGCTGCTGCTGTAACAGCTGTAGAATGACATAAGAGCAAAAAAAATTTGTAAAGAAAACGCAAAATAATGACCATATACTGAAAATATACATCAATTCTTTTCCTAGTTTTCCCTGACTTTTTTCATTTTCCTTGACTTTTCTCCGACCACTTTTAAATTCCGTGACTTTTCGAGGTTTTCCAGGTAGAATGCCCACCCTCTATGAAGCAGTGTATTATCTCACACTGTATGTGAATTAACAATATTATCTTCACCAATGGTAATAACTTACAACAATATCAACTACTGTAGTTGATGAAAAAAACAACAAAATGACACAAATGCAACAAAATTTCAATAAATTATACTGCAAAAATCATCAAATATGCTAATAACAAACATGATATGCATGACTGAAAATACTTGTTTTTATTTAATCCAAAATATCAACATACATCGCTTTCCGCATTCCATATCGTATTAAATATCTTACACTACATTAAGCAAAGAAAATTTACCTGCTACAATAATAGTGCAAATATGTTGCACACTCTTTGGAAAGATAAAAAAATTGAACAAAATATCCTTTAGCAGATTAAAATACAGATAAAAATTACTTACGGATGCATCCTATGAAAATATGTTCGGTTGTCAAGCAGTGGCATCAGCATATCCAGCCATAGTCAACATTGCATTAAAAACAACAACAACAACTGTCACGTATATCTTCTGAATATCACAATAAATATAAAAACTGACATCAAAGTACAGCACAAATACTACAAAAAATAATAACAGTAGTTTCGTTTTGTCATTTAACTGGTTTACTAAATACTGCTGAGAGTTAATTCGGGGCAGGCCGAGACCCTGGGATTGATCGATGCAGCAGCACTACATTATCACTAACATAACAACTATCACCACTACACCAATACCACCACCAACACCAGTTCTACTTTCAGTTTTAACTGACCTACTTCTCCACAGTGACTCCACAACAAGCTGGGTCCACAGATAACAGTCAAAATTGATGCTACAACGGTTTTTACATGCTGAATGAAAACCTTCCATCACCGGACAAAACACTGAAGGATGAGTTTACGAATCACTGCATTCAACACAGACATTTACAAACAGAAGAAATATTCCGACAGAAGCCCTGAAATATAAGAACAGAACAGGCACCGCTAACCTTAGACTTCATGTCGACTGTCCGCGTCTCGAACAGATGTTCCAGCTTGTTGCAGTCAATTTTCACCGGACCGATCTCTTGCGACATCTGTGTCCAAATGGTTTCTACTGCCGCTGGACTGCCGAATAACGTCCGTACGTCCGGTTTTGCCTCCTTCCAATGCAGCTTCATCGTTTTCCGTGTTTTAGCTGTGGTGCTCGGCGTCGGTGTTAATAGCGAAGGTGGGGGAGGTGGCGGGGCAACAGTGG
>Ga0209367_1000986_pt1 | contig 32863 bp, 21 predicted proteins | sample WorMetLIZISLAND2_FD_187412 | JGI IMG/M metagenome (GOLD analysis project Ga0209367, IMG submission 187412) | Marine gutless worms symbiont microbial communities from Max Planck institute for Marine Microbiology, Germany - Olavius geniculatus... ... | reverse complement strand
GACTTGGAGTTCGCATTTTTTGACATTACATTATTGCATTTTTCTGTCTGCAGTTTTGGCAATTTATTCAAGAATCAAGACCATACAAATAAAATTGCAAATTAAAAAAAAATTTATGCAAGGGAATGGGGCGGGAAGTGGGAATAACCTCGCGGGTGAGGGGCGGATGAGGGAAGAAATTTTGCGGGTGAGGAAAGGGTGAGGGAAATGAAATTGTCAGGAGGGATGGGAATGGGAACAACTGTGCGTTCCCGCGCAGGTCTCTAATTTGCTGCCACTTGTTCTAACTCTGCCTAACTTTTTGGTTTCTGTACTTTCAGTAAAGTCTAAAATAGAAGTGACTTTTGAGTTTGCTATAGGTACAAGAAATTTAAGCTAATGCTCACAAGATGCACGAAAGCATGTACAAATACACACTGTTGACCAGTTAACAGTGCGTGCGTACTGTTGACCGGGCAACATTGAAGTTGTCACAGTTTTTCATTCAAATGATTTTTATTTAAATTTTTTGTTTTGTTTTTGAGGTATGGCAAAACAAAAAGTAAAATGTTGCCCGAGATCAAAGATTGAGGGCAACATATAAAATTTTTAATGTTGACCTTGATGCCAGTCACTATCTGTATATTGCTGACCTACAGGCTCTGTGGCTTAGAAGAAAATTTGCTAACTTTCGTGATATTGTAATGTACATGGCTTTGGTGTGTTTACAGAGAAGCGTGTCACAACGCCAGCAACTGACATCAATGCTGGAACAGTTGAATCGCGAAGAAAACGATTTCTTGAAACTGCTGCATCGCACTCTTGTAAATACACTTATTTCTTATTGCTAGCTTGTTTTATAAGTGTTTGTTTAAGCCCAAATTCCATTATGCCAACTTTGCGACAAAGTCCCAGACACGAATCATGAAAGTCTACAACACAAATCACGTCGCCGACTTTCATGATTTGTGTCTGTGGCAAGTCCGCGACTTTGTCGCGGACTTTCCCGTGCATTGTAACGGGTTAAATTCCATTAGAGCAACACAAACAGACTTGTCACGGACTTTGTCGCAAACATCTTGACATGTCAAGATGGTTTGTGTCCGCGACTTGAGTGATTTGTGTTGGCGACTTTCATAAAAACTTCATGGTTTCATGATTTGTCACCATTTATGTCTGCGACTTTCATGATTTGTGTCCACGCCTTTCCCCATGGGGAAGTTTCGGTGAGAGTTAGCGTAATAGAATTTGGGCTTAAGCAATTTCATACTTGCCATTAATGCTATTGGTTGTGTATTTTATAAACCCTGTACATCAACTGCCAATGCTTTTTTAATGCCAGTGTAGCGTGCACCTCTGAAGTCAGTCGACACACTGGCGCTGTACAAATTAGTTTATTATTACTATCTTTGCCAAGCGAACGTAGTGAACGTTGGAGGAGAAAAAGAGATTGGTCATTCTGTTCATTTTTCCATCTTTCGTTCGTTTTTTTGCGTACATGATGACTCATAATTGCAATGACATCATTGCACCAACAGTGCAAGCAGCAACGCCGGTTATTACTTTTCCCTCCCTCTGCGAAGCGACTCTTTCTTTTCCTCCCTCCCCTTTCCTTGTTTTATATCGTGTAGTTGTAGGTGTTGCTGTATTTGTAGGTATAGTAGTAGTAACAGTAATGTTTAAATCGCTTTACTTGGTGGAGATGTACAGTCTCATGGGTGCCTTCTAGTTATTATTATTATTATGCAGTGATATCCAAGTGAATGTGGAGAAATTGATTGATGGAATTGGTTGATCTCGCAAGATTTTTAAAGTGGTCTTATTAATACAAACTACTGTTAGGTCCAGTAGAGAGAGGTTAGTTAGTGAGTGTATGTGCACATTAGTGTTAATTTTTTATATCAGAAAGATGCAACTAGTGTTTATGTTCTTAATGGTCTCCGGTTAGAAGTCTTTGGTCAGCAGGCCAAAAGAAACATGGAAAATAGCAGTTGAAATAGGCATTGTGTGTAGCATTAGCTTTTAGCTATGTGGGATTCCATGTTTTTAGGATTGTGCCACCCAGGCTAAATATTTGAGGCAGGCTGCTTTTTTCGCAAGTCAGTTGCTCTGCGAGCTATCTTTTTCACTGTGTAGTCTATCGTTGCCATTATGAACGTGTGTGGATTTAGAGAGGTGACGATGATGACGAAGTTACTGGTGATGGTACCGTGAATGATTCGGAGGCAGATACTGTGACAGAGCATGATCACTCGTACACTACTGAAGATGCCACTGATGAGGTGAAAAGGCAATAGAATCCTAAACATACAGTAGTAATAGTAACAGCCACAGCATTTTTTTATGATGCTGTCACTGTAGCAGTGAACTGCCACTGTGAGTTCATTTGGCCAGTGCACATCAGCGCCATTTGCCTGCCGATCTTTAGACCTGGCCAATCGGCCTGAGTCTTAGATCTGCTTAAATTGGTAGCTGTGGTGCTACACTCACCATTGCCATTTATTACCGCTCAGCTTTAAGGCTGATACTTATTTTACCATTCCGTGGAGGGTAGGAGGCTGAGTCAGCCTAGCTGGTTGGCTTCATACTGAGATGGATTATCTGCCTAACCAAGTCCTATCTGGGCTCACCGTAGAGTAATTTTGTTGATTCAACTCAATGACTTTGTTATTGCTACGCTGTGCCATCACCATATCTAGAGGATACAGTGGCACATTGTGGCTAACTGTTAAACTGTACCTTCTAAGCTGTCTTAACTTATTTACTTACTTGCTTACTGTAGCAATGTTTTTTGCTTGTGCTTAGGTCATGATGAAATTTTATTTACAAGTTTGCTGTACAATCTATTTTCCTTTCTTGATTATATTGGAATTTTTAACAGGTTTTGAATGTCAGTTGGTTAAAGTTTAGGCCTGCAGTTGGTCTTGCTTTGTTTGTTGTTTTATATCCTGTTCGTTACATTTCTGTTTTTTTAAACTTTGTTGCAAGTATGCAGATTTTTTTTGTTTCTTTTTCATAGAATAATGAGATGCAAACTGCTTCTGATTCGGATGTGGTGTCGGAACGGCTGAAACTGCTGGAAAGAATGCACCAGCAGCAGAAACAGGTCTTTATAATTATGTACATAATTCGTTAATAATTATGTTACGTTTGATATGTTTTCTCTGACAAGAAGTACTGCAACAATTGTCATCTTTTTTAGTCTTTGATAAACTTTGTCATATGATAGGAAGTGTTTCTGGCCTGCAAAAAGTATTGCAGCAAAAATTCTCAAAACTTATTTTTTGGCATTGACCGGACATTAAATGATTCAGGCAGTATAGCACAGTTGAACAAACAAATATGTGTTGTTGTAGTTGCGGCAGCTGCAGGATCGCCAGGCGTCACTGCTACAACTCCAGAGTGATTCGGAGCGTCGTCTTGACGACAGACGAGATATCATCCAGCCTGTTATTAGAGCTGACCAGAGATTGGCTGATGGATCACCCAATGCAGCTGCTGCAGCTAGTGCTGGCACAGCTACAGAGGTATTATGTTTGGTGCTGATGATTATGCGCGAAAGCAGCTACTGCTGTAGCGCGTCTTAGCCATCGCAATTCTGTCTGTCTGTTCGTTCGTCTGTCACATGGGTGGATCAGTCAAAAACAGTGCAAGCTAGGAACACCAAATCTTCATGGTTGGCTGCCTGGAAGATTCTGGTTTCGGGAAACAGGATCCATAAAGCTTTTTCATAAATTTGGAAGGGGTCACCCCCAGCTAAGATGCAAAATGAGAGGGGATGGGAAAAATTTGTGATTTTCAGTCAATAAGTCACTGTATCTGAGAAACAGTGCAAGATAGGGCCTAGGTTACTATTAATCAGTAATAGGAAGTCCTACACTGGTTTTTGATTGGCACCATGACCTTGAACACCAAAATAGGAGTTTTAATGGATTTTTTGGAGATTTTGGGCTGCGTGACACATTTCAAGAGCGAATTGTGCCGATATCATTAGAGATAGAATGGGACAGCCTGCATATGAAACTTTTAGCATTAATCGTAGTTTTCACTAGTTTAAATTTTGCTCCCTTGCGTTCAAGGAATTCTCTGTACGGGGGCATCATTTTTGGGTACCCCCTTCAAAATACTCGCATTCGGCCATTCAAATGGCAGCATCCACACGAGATAGTGGCAGCATCTGGCGTACCTGAGTGCATAGTACCCACTGTCAGTTGCTGGGATCGATGAGCTTAGATTTGTTTGCAGTGGGCTTTCAAACATGCACCACTGTCATGCATTTCCCTTTGCATTACCTAGGCTTTCGTGTTTGTTATTGCTTGAAGTGGCAGGGATAACTGTTGACAGTTTTTATTGTGGGATGAAAACTGTGTGTCACATGTAGCTGCAGCAACGTCTGACGGTGTACAAAAATCACTCTCCTGGAGAAAGCAATTGCGACTTTTTTGTAATTTGCTTATTGCAAATTTCCTACAGAGAGAGAGAGAGACATAGTGAAGTAATAACTCCATTGAGCATGTTTGAAATTCTAAGTACTTTTTCATGCCAATGCTAAACACATGTCTGCTCTTATTATTATTTTTTAAAACCCTGAGCACTACTTTTCTAGGGTAGAAAACCAAAGTGTAAACGACTGCCAGGGCAGACTAGTCGTATGCAGTAAAGAATCATAAAATCGGCTACTGATTGGCTGGCATATGTCGGTGCGTAAGACGACGACGGAGGCGGAAGACGATGACGTGACAAGTGCAGTGACGGAGTCAACAATGTCGGGAGTGTCGGCCCAGGACCAGCGTCGTCTTGAGAACAAACTGCATGAACTACAGCAGAAGAAACAGCACATGGATCGGCTACTGGATGAGCTGCAGGCGCTCAAGATTGAACGAGAAATACAGAACAATGGTCTGTAGTTGTATGCTGCTTGCTACTGAATATACTGAGACCACCGGGCATTTTATTTGTTTTAGATTTACACTAGAAGGGCAGTCATAGATCGCAAATCTCCACTGGTACTATGTGTGGCTCTCATTGTTATTTAGGTTTTTGTGTTGCTTATGTACTGTTGTTTATGTGTGGGTGGAAGTTAATGCCTGGAATGGTTTAGATTAGATTTTTTTTTGATCTGGGCCCAGAATTTGTGTTTTTTGGTTACATTTGCAAAGTTGTATCCCAAAAAACATCCCGAACATTTTCGATTGTAACTTCAAGAAGGATTATCAGACTATAATAATTTCTGCTACAGATATTTTTGAAACAACAGGCCATCAAAGATGGTCCAAATTCCCACCTTACACAATGTCTGTTTCTGTGCTACATGGGGGGAAACGGAACCAATGAAATATTACTTTTTTATCCAATGTGGTATGGGTACTTAGTCAACATAACGCACAGAACACTTTTTGTTCACATTTCTGCCACTTTCTGATGAATTGGTTTGATTATTGTCAACGGGTTTGTCTGTGATGCAGTAGACGTGGAAGATGATACTGAGGTTGGATCGGAGAGTTCCGATGGTCAGCGTCTGAATGACAGCCAAAGAGCAACGTCACTGGCCGGCCGGACTGCACATGAGGCCGAGCGAATGCTTAAGATGATGGAGATCAAGCATAAATACAAGTTGGTCTTATTCTCTGTTGGCCGTGAAGTACTTGTCGTTGAGTTTAACTGCATTCAGCTGGTTTTGTACGATTGTTTTCTACTGCCTGTTTTTCACAGTTACCAGTGACATTGTGAGTTGAAATATGCTGGGGGAGGGGCCAGGAAGTTGCAATTTTCTGGCACAAAGCTCTAAAAATTTTGGACAAAGAAGCTTGTGGGTGTTCGGAATTATAATTTTGCTCTCATTTCTTTTAAAATTCGTATATTTGGAGTCATATTTTTATTTTTGGAAAATTATTGGCACTACCTGGGCAAACTTGAGTCATCATTTTTGTGCCTGTTGGTGTTGTGCTTATCTCAACTTTTAGGTCTTGATCCAGCAATGAGTTAGTCATGAATATTATGAACAATAGACTACATTTCTTCAATAATCTGTAGTTACCTTCACAGTTTTTCACATACATGTTTTTGTTACTTACGTACAGTTTCATGCACTTTATATAAGTAGATGTATTATTTGATTTTATTCATGCCATTGTATTCTGAGATATATTATTGGTAGATAGAAAATAGAAAGTGGAAGCTTTTTCAGATTTTTTTTAACTTGAAAGTGTTTTGTTAATTTTTATCTCCGCCAAGGTGAACGTAGTGAATGTTGATGGAGATTAAGTAATCGCTTTTTCTGTCTGTTCGTCTGTCCATGCACATAATGACTCATAATGCAATGACGTCATATTCTACAGCGCAATCAGCAACACATGCTGTTATTACTTTTGCTTCCCTTTCCCCTGTCACGAAGTGGCTCTCCCCTTTTCCCTCCTCTTTCTTTGTATTTGCCCTTAACCGATTCTTGTTGCCATGGCAACAAAATTTGAGACAAAATTGGGTATAACTTGGCTTGTACAAGAGATATCTTCGAGATCTTTGCGTAGTAGTTAGTTAGTAGTATTAGTAGTAGTAATGATAATTAAATTACTTCACTTGGCCAATATGTGCATTCTCATGAGCACTTTCTAGTTACTACTTTTGTAATAATAAATTGTGTAAAAGAAACTTAGCATAGCTTGGTGTTTCAGTGGTGTAATGTAGTTGTCTGTGTGGTGCAGACAACTGAATGAGATGCGGATGAAGCTTATTCAGTTGAAACAGCTGGAGGCAGCATACACTGAGATGCAGATACTCTCCCCTTCAGAGCCTGGGGCTGCCTTATCTCGACCAATCACATCCCAAGCAGCAGCAACAGCTGAGGCTAGCGGTGTCCAATCACAGAGCCCGCCACATAGCAGATCTAAGGAATCTCTGGGTGGAAGTGGATCAAGGGTTCGTGATGTGGCTGGTGGTGGAATTGTGGATGAGGCGGAGGATGAATCTTCTGTTCCTCCATCACCCGCACCACCGCCCAGACCACGCCCACCTAAGAACTACCGGTGTGTGCCCAATTTGGATTCATATTGTTTTATAACTACCAAACATTTTTACTATGATATGGCATTATATAAGTTGTCATATTGTCAGCATAATATTTTTTCTTTTTTGAAGTAAAGGGATTGTGCTTTTATGTGTTTCTATTTGTCTTAGTGTCTGCGAAATTGCTCAAGAATAATAGATTTATTATGATAAAAGGTTTTTGGAAGGATGAAGCATGTTTTTTTATGTTGCAGATCACTTTTATTAAAAAATGCAAATACAATCATGTTAGCTATTTTATACTATTAATGAAAACGTTTAGCGAAATAGTCGGTATTTTAAAAAATAATTTTGCAGATGACATGCAAACAGACCGACAGACCTAACAACATAACCTCTGTTCGGCATTTGAGGCATTGAATTTAATATTCTGTTCATTATATTTTGTAGGCTGATGCAGCCGGATGGCTCGGAATCGGACAGTATGGCTGACTATAACACTTCTTCTCAGCCTGACCAAGCCGAAGTTCAGCAGAAAGTCGAGTATGTGTCTTCGACTTTATGACATTTTATTTCGTAATTTATTAGCCATGATTAACAAGGACAGGTTATGGTAGCTTGGACATGTTGAGAGTTATTTATGGACTAGGCTTTGTGCCATATTTCGTTCCCAAATGTTTCAGCATTTTCTGTTTTCGGTAATTAATTAATTAATTGTTTGACTGTTTCTGAATAGATTCAGTATTGGTATGTTCTTAATGATTAATTTTCATGTTTATGCATGTTTATGAGACAGGCTGTTTTTATAACTACACCGTGGGCCGTAAAAAATGTGCCACTTTACTTTTGTCCATATCTTTGCCAATTATTGACCGATTTTCAAAATTCTTTCACTGGCACACTTTGCGGACAATTTGCAATAATGTGATTATTATATATCCCACCACACTGTAAATGCGTTTCTACACTTCCTTGTGAAATATTAATGTTAGCAAAATCTAATGATGATAACAAAAATTTAGGTAAGTGAAAAAACGCTTCAGACCAACATTGCGATGAATGCAGTAGAACTATGCTATACCCACATAGTCTAGTGCATACAGACCATTCACTGCAGTGTTGGTCTGAACTGTTTTTTTTTCAATTTTACCAAGATGTTTGTTATCATTATGTATGCATATTGCATTACTGCTTGCCCATTGATCAGTTTGTCAAAACTGAACCATGTCAGTTCAGTTATGACGCTCTGTATGTGCCTTTATCACTCATCAGTCATCTTTGGTGGTGTGGCATAGCGGTAACGCATTTCATTTGATCAACGAAGTTACTGTACGCTGGGCCAGGTTAGTACTGCTATGGGTGACTGCCTACGGGCAGGTAAACGATCTTGGTATGTAACTAGCTACCTGGGTCAACTCAGCCTTCCATCCCTTCAGGGTACGTAAATCAAATACCAGCTGGGATTAATGTGAGGCACGTTCGCCTGTGTCGGGTGGTAGGTAACACTGTGTGATCCCATATGGCAGGTGACGCTCTGTAGCTCTGTGATGGATTCCTGTAAAGAGCTATCACAACGTTTAACAATGTTTAACCTCTGTACATGTCGTTACGGCTCATTGACTGTTTGTTGACGGTTTACAGGGAGCTGATGGCAGCTAAGGAGAAGCTACAGAGACTGCAGGAACTAGTGCTTCGGGTTCAGCAAGGCGCTGGTCTTGATGCTCTGATGGAACTGGATTCAGTCGTGTCAGCTACGGAGTCTGTTGATGGTGCTGCTACTGCTACCACTGCTACTGCTGTGATGAAGAGGTCTAGATTTAATTGACGGCTCTTATTGATTAAAGTCCAAAAATGTTGCAGATCAAGAATTCAACCAAATGCCACTCCATATCTCTTGATGATTTCATGATGATCGACCATGGCAACTAGACTGTACTGATAAACTTACAAACAACAACCCAGTTGTCACTATGGCATAGCTGACCGTAGCTCTAGATTTAAGTGTCAACGTATTCAGTAAGTAAATGAGTAAGTAGGAGCTAGTGGTGTTAGTTTAACAAGGTGCTTGATGCTCTGATGGAACTAGATTCAGCAACAGAGTCTGCATGCTACTACTGTTATAAAGAGGTGGCACATTTAACTATTGTGATTACAGTGGCAGTTAGGCTAATTTGGTAACGTCGCTGGTTCGCATCAACGAAGTTAATCAACGCTGGGCTCAGTTAGTACTTGGATGGTGACTGTCAGCGGGTGGTATGCAACCAGCCACTTAGGTCAGCTCAGCCTGGCGATTTTTGTGGGCGTTAGCACATCGAGTGCCGTGAAAGCTGGGATGTAAACAGGCACACGGCTGCTAAAGACATTTTTTGTCCGTTTGCTGAGATCGTGGTGCATCAATGTTCTTGACGGCGAACTCCTGTCAGAGCATTGCCGTACTGATGACTTGGTGCCGTATGTCCCTATCCTTGGCTTTTTTCCGGGCAGTGTGAACTTCAAAGTTCTGGGACTGGACGTCTTCATCAACTGTTCTCAGCCATGTTGTTCTTGGACGTCCAGACGGTCTTCTCCGGTCAACTGGGGGTTGGAGTGTGGCAGCTATAATGCAGTTGTGATTTTCCTCTCCGGCTGTATGAGCTAGATGTCCAAAGAGTTTTTGGCAGTGGGACCTGACCACTTCAGAGACTGGTGAGCAACAATTGATGTCTCAAAGTGTCTCGTTTATAGTGTGTCTGGTATATGTTGTTTCATTGATGCTAGCTGGTAATTTTCATCTTCAAGCTATCTTACTTACGTTACTTTTTTGTGTTGATAGGGATGAGGCAGAATATGAGAATAAGATTCGGAGACAGAGAGATGAGCTAGCGGAGCTGAGTGCAGAACGACAGAGACTGCTCACAATGCAGCAGCATCTGGTCAAACTACAAGAGTCACTGTCTGCCGCTACCAGTGCTGCAACAGCACAGGTATCTATAGGGTGCGGCAAAAAAGTAGCTCCTTAAAGGTTTTCACTTTCTTCTCGGGAATTCTTTGAAATTTTAAGTTGAAATTTTACATCTGCATTTACGAAAGCGTTCTACATGCAACTGCCAAGCGAAATGTGATTTCGGTGAAAAACGACAAAGTTATAGACTTTTTAACAACTTAACTTTAACGATAGCCGGAAGGCCAAACACTGTGTACATCTGTTTATGCAAACCCGTCTCAAAGCTGCAAAGCATCACCTGACATACGGGATCACATGGTGTTACTTGTCTTGCTTTAACCCCAGCCAGACGGACTGGTACTCAATCTGGATATTCTGGACGGGTGGAAAGCTTGGTTGACCTTCTTGGTTGGTTATGTACTAGGATGGTTTATCTGCCCAAAGACATGCGCCCATCTTCGTAATAACCGTACCTGTTCTTTGGAAGACATGGGAAGTTAGTAACTTGTGCTATATTAATGTACGTTGTACTTACTTACTCTGCCATGGCACCAGTCATCAGTTGGCTGGGGAGTTGGCTGGGGCAATGATGAACTGTGGTATCGAACAACCAGTCACCCTAACAACCAGTCACTTTGGTGGGGACTGAAGATGGTGGTGATCGGTGAAGAACTAGATTTTTTTTCACTGGAACCAAAGTCCCAGATTCTGACTGTTTACCAGTAAGTGCCGCATCTGAATTGTGTTCTTTGTGTTGACTTGGTGCCAGCATTGTTTTTGGCCAAGGCTCGTGCTGTTCCAAGAGTAAACTACGAACTGTGATATTTTATCATTATGAACTCATACGTGACTTGCTGTGCAGGAGACTGGAGGGTTGGACACTGTCGCGCGATCACAAGCCGGTACCACACCTTGCAGTAATCTCACGGCAGATGGTACCATGCTTTCGGCGGCTTCCAGCCAGCATAAACCGTCACCACGAGCCGGTGTTGGTCTGAAGCTACGAAGCCCAGTGGATGGCGGGCCATGCCCCCAGCAGACAGTGACTACCAGACAGTCTACCACCCCGGAGAGATTGCCAGCATATGGAAGTTCAGTGTCGGACAGAAGGAGCTTTCCTCCAGATGGCAGTGGGACGACTGAACGGCATAGTGGTGGTGGTGGTCTTTCTCGCCCAGTTGTGACTACCACTTCGGCTGCTAGTGCCGCTACACAGGTCACCTTCCAGGACCCCATCGAGAGTAAGTCTTGCATTATAATAAGTTATACATATTCATCAAAATACAGTTTTTATTGTGAAACGCACTGATGATGTTTAGGCAACTGCACAGCCTTTGTTTGAACGACTGTTTGCCCGTTGTTGCTGTGGCAGACAGTAACTAGTCATAGATGTGCTGAAGTTACGTTTCAGTCTATGAGTTTGTTCAAAGATATAATTCTTCCCTCATTTATTTTTTCTTTTTTTCTTTCATTAATTAATTAGTTTGTTCACAGGCATACTTCTTACTGTTTTTGGCTTTCTTTGATTAAGGATCTACAGGGTGCGGCAAAAAAGTGGACTCCTAAAGTTTTTTGCTGTTTTCTCAGCAACCGTTTGGGATTTTAATATGGATTTTTATAGCTTTATTTACTGAAACATTCTGCATATAACTGCCAAATAAAATATGATTCTGTTGGAAAACAACGAAGTTATAGACTTTTTAACATGACCACCTACCGATTTTTCAGCATTAAAAAATGTCCAAGCTAAAAATGCTATTTAATTTTCAAAAACTGGTTACACATTACTGGCAATGACGTCTCAGTGACGTTTTAATAAACAGTAATTTATATTGTTTATAAATTATCACTAAATTATCATTCTTTTAAAGCATTCGCTGGCTGCCCACCGAGTTCATCTTCCAGCAGGATGGCGCGCCAGCATACTCAGCATGCAGCGCACGGAACGGACTGCGGGCCGACTGTCCAGATTTCACCACAAAGGACCAGTGGCCTCCAAATTTGCTGAATATAAACCCAATGGACTACCGCGTGTGGGGTGCAATGTTGAAGGCCTACTGCAAGCTTAAAACAAAGCTGAAAACAATCACTGAAGTCAAAGACTTCAGGTTATCTGGGGCAACCTGCCACAAGAACTGATTGACAAGGCTGTAAAAGATTTCTCAAATAAGGCGACTGGGGGCTGATGTTGTAACTTGTAGCTGGCGATGAACACTTTGAACATTCGCAGTGACAATGGAATTCTGGCATTTGATCATTATTTAACTGTGTTGTTCAACGATGTTATTGAATTGGTGTTGTAGCTTGAACATTTTTGGATGCTGAAAAATCTGTAGGCGGTCATGTTAAAAAGTGTGTAACTTCGTCATTTTTCAACAGAATCAAATTTAACTTAGCAGTTAGATGTAGAAGGTTTTGATAAATAAATCTGTAAAATTTCAAATTAAAATTTCAAACAGTTGCTGAGAAAACAGCGAAAAACTTTAGGAATCCACTTTTTTGCCGCACCCTGTATTTTCACTGTGCACCAGTTCAGTTCGTTATTTTTTGTTGTTGATCTGAGTCTTAATTTAAGCTCAAATTTTAATGGACTTTTTATCGGTCTGTAATAGTTGGACCAGCATACACTGTACTTTGCTATTTGCTAGATGGCAATGCTCTAGTAGAACACATGTCTTAACAGATATTTGTGCTTTTGCCACTGTTATGGTTTGATCGATATCTTTGGCATAATGGATTTCCAACTAACTGCTGTACATGATGCATCTTGGGGCAATGATGAACTGATTGGGTTGTGGTATCGAAAGCCAACCTTCAAGGTCACAGCAGTCAGAGAGCGTAAAATTGATTGTCTAAGTTGATGAATAGCTGTGTAGGTAATATCTGTTAATTTGTTCATTGGTGCGAACAAAAGTGAAGATGCAATGATATCAGAATTGGTTGACGGAACTGACGTGCTTGTATATTTGATTGTCTGTGCGCAGCGGTGATGTCTAATGAGGAGCTGTATGACCGGATGAGACAGCAGCGGATGCTGAGAGAGGAGCTCAGAGACAAGAAGAAGGAACTAGAGGATATGATGCGCAAGGAGCATGCGCTGAAACAGAACTCGCGCAACCAGGACACTCAGAGTGACGTCATCTCTTACTCCAACAAGTCCGATCAGTTCGGGTGACTGCTTGTCTTTCGTTATCTCTCACTTCTTTCCAATTCATTTCTTTTTGCTGCAGACTAGAGTTTTAAGGTCTCTTTCACTGATATAGGGTGCTAGAGACGAATTATGGCTTTTTCGCTCCTTTGCCGTTTCGTCCCTGGCTGATTCACCTCCTGGTTTGTTTGCCGTCTGGCTGATTTCCCCCTCAGCTTGAACGATTCAACCCTTTCCCTCCCCCTTCCCTGTTGAAATTGGTCTAATGTATTTTCTGTAAGCCTAATAAGTGATAACAACGTGAAAATGGAAGCCAGTCATCTCAGGCTCCATAGCAGTGGCGTTGTGGAGTAAACAAAATAGCTACAATTTTACGACTGACATGTTTGCATATTTCTGATATAGTCTAATTCTGTTAGCGATCCGCAAATTGCTACATCAGTTTTGTCTAAGACCACAAAATGGTGATTTTTGTCGCAACCATCTTGATGAGAAAGATACCTAAAACTCCAAGACCAAACGCCAGTCTACTGCATAGGCTCCGCATGTGTGTCACATCAGTCTTCCTGGGAGGGGGTTGAACTTTTCGATGGTCGGAGCCTGACCAAAATTATAACTGACCCATAATTTGACAGTATGTTAGGAGGGTTGAGAAAACAATTGGGGGAGGGTTTCAACCCCTAACTCCCTAGCAATTCAAAAACTGAAATTACATATTATAGCATATATTATACATATTGCTGTTTATCGCCCTTGTAGGCTTACTAATCGATATAAAATTACCGGAATTCAATGGGCGAGGGGGCAAATCGTCCAAGCCGATGGGGTGAATCAGCCAGGGGCGAACAAGCCAGGGGGCGAAAAAGCCAGGGGATGAAATGGCAAAGGGCGAAAAAGCCAGACACCCTGGAGACATCATGTTTTATCTTATTCATTAGTTTATATGTCTTTATGTTTGCCGTGACTGAGCCATGATGGTGTTCTCACAATATCTGGCAATCGGTCTTTTATTTGTTTAAGACAATATGGTTTGCATAAAAGAGGAAGCAGAACGGTAAAATGTGCAAACATAAAATTCGCCAAAATTGCATGCAAACAAATGCAGTGCATTATAAAAATGCAGTGTACAGTAGCAGCTATTACTAGTGCAAGTATGTCTGATGGATTTTTACAAAGTTTTTGTCAGTGATGAACTGTTTATGTTCAGATGTTGTTTAATGTTTCAGCAGTCAGAGGTTTAGGGCTTAATGCTCTGCGTAAAATTCTAGTATTCTAGTTCAATCCAAAGACCACTTTTTTCTTGCATTTGTAGCGCGGCAAGCTGTACGGCAAATCCAGAACAAACTGAGCGAACAAAGAGCTGTACAAGGCATCTGCAAAAATCAGACGCGAACGACAAATCCGCAAGATGTTGATGTGTCAAGGTGTTGTACGTCTTGTTGTGTGACTTCTTGTAGAACAGGTCTGCGAAAAGTCAAAGTAATGCAGTTTATAGATAACTAAATGTCTAAGTTAGTAACTTACCCGTTGTTGTGTTGAACAGAGCCAACACGAGTGAGGACGTGACGATGGCAACGTGGGGTGGATCAACCGCTGGTAATCTGGAGAGTATTGATGAAGATGAAGACGACGACAACGACGATGATGATGATGATGATGAGGATGATAATGAGAACCAGGCTGCAGCAGCTGATCACAATGGTAAGCACAGTCTATTGTAGTTCATATTAGAAATGCAGTGTCTGGCCCTGAATGATTTGGCTTGTCAAAGGCTTGTTTTCCTGTGCAGATTTAGTTTAGTTTCGGTTATCGTCATTTCTTTCATTTTTTAGTTTTTCTGATCTCAGGCGGTTTCTTGATTTTTAATGTTTTGCAATATAATCATACTTCTGTTTTAGTTTCCGTCATTAGCCATTTAAAACATTTCAGTTCTTGTTAGTTTATGTGCTGGATTCAACTGGCAGATTGTCTGCCATTTTTCAAATGCGGATCCGTACTGTGTCAAAATTATGATGTAAATCATATGTATAGTTGTATACAATTTATAGCTGACCCACAGTGCATAATTTGACAGTGTGTTAGGAGGGTTGAGAAAACAGTTGGGGGAGGGGTTCAACCCCTAACTCCCTAGCAATTCATAAACTGAAATTACGCATTGTGTCGAATCAGTGAAGTTATTTTATGCGGTGCCATTCTGAACTTGGACTGTTTGCATACAGGTAAACTATCTCGGTAATTGACCAGCTAGCCAGGTTGACTTGGCCATTTACTCTTTCTGAGATAATAAATAGTTGAATATTAGCCTTTGGGTTTATTAATTAAATGGTGCTTGATAACGTAATACTGTTGCTGCCGGTTTAGGGAGGTGTGCTCTTTGTTGAACTCGGCTTGGTCTAAAGGTCAGTGGCCACCTGTCACTCATGCTGCATTCGTCAAGCGAACTGGGTGAATTTTTGGAGTGGCTCTGACACGTTGACTGCATCATAAACATTCACTGCTACTGTTACTACACTGTGTCCCAATAAAAAGCATCCTCGACATTTGTGATTGTAACTTAAGAAAGGATTCTCAGATTTCAGTAACTTTTGTCATTACTCTGACTGACACAGATGGCCAGCAAGTTGTGTCAGGAATATTTGTGCTATAAAGCATCAAAATTGCTTAATCCTTCGTCAAGTAACAATCAATAATGTTGTAGATGTTTTTATTAGGACTTGCTGCATATGGTGTGTAGATCGTTTGCAATGTTTGGTTGCAGTGCTGCGTCAGATAGCAAGCGGACGTCGTCGAGTGATGAGGGATGAGGATGCTGACATTGACACTGCTGCTGCTGCTGCTGCTGTTGCTGGTGTGTGTAATGTTGATGATGACATTCTGCTCAAGGCAGCACGCAGTCGTCGCATTGCTGCCCGTACCTCACCTGCCGCATACCTGACCACTGACAGTGCTGGTAAATAGTAAAACTACATGAATTTTTATCTCCGCCAAGTGTGAATATAGTGAACATTGGAGGAGGAGGAGATTATAAGATTGGTCATTCTGTCCGTTGTTGTATGTGTTCGTTGTTCCATGTGTCTTTGTGTCTGTGTACATGTTTTTGAGGCATAACGGTGCCAGATAGACGCATGGTCGAAATGGACCGCCCATAGGAAGTCGACCACCACGAATGGAACGGTCACGTGACCGATGTCGTCACGTGACCCCGAAAAGTCAAAATCGTGACCCCGTTATCTTTGAGGTGCCATATCTCCATAACGGTGCCAGATAGATGCATGGTCGCAATGTAGTAATAGTAGTAGCAGTTGTAATGTTTGAATTACTTCACTTGGCGGAGATATGCACTCTTACGAGCGCCTTCTAGTTTTATTGTTTTTTTACTGATTCGTTGATGTTTTGGTATCCTTTGTTGCAATCTTTTGAATGCTAGAGATGCAGATAAGGCTAACTTTTTGTTGTGCATTTTCCGTGACATGTTTGAGAATATGTGACACTGAAAAAGTTCCATTGTTGTCAGAAAATGTTCAGAATTTTTTAAATTTCAGCTCATGGTTTAAAGGGGTCATCTTAGGTTAGCCACATGCACTATATTATCAATAGCTTATTCTAGCTGTTAGCCGCATTGGAAATTGTAAAGCACTTTTGCTAGTCAACAAGGCTAATATATTGAATTTGTAGCACCTTGGTGTGGTTGCCAGTAATGTTGTGCGATACCTGAAATTGGAGCCACGATAACGATATCATCTCAGATATTGAGTATCACAATACTACCGCAATACCAGAAGTTCATATGAAACATTTTGGTCCACAGACCTGTTGAGATTGGGGTAAAGTTCTCCTGCGCCCCACGACGTTTGGGTAGCCCCACCGTCGCTCGAAATATGTGTTTACTATATGTTTGACAAGCTTTAATGTGGCACGTTTTTTCGTTGCTGTCACGCAGTGTGCAGTAGTTGTCAACAATAGAGCGATTCAGTTGCAAACTGCATCGTATTAAAACTGGTATCGTCGCGATACTTGTCGGTATCGTGGCATTACAATATATCGAGACCTTTTTGATACTGGTATCGAAACGTCGGTACTCACGATACCAAGGTATCGCACAACATTAGTTGCCAGGATGTGGAGAATGCAGACTAGAAATAAAATTAGACTGACTTGTGTAAACAGTGCTGTACCTTTACCATTCGTACTTTCTCCATTCTGCTGATTGCTAACACATGCGTGTCTATTGTGTGCACTGTGCAAATGAAAGATGGTGCAGTAAGCTCTGATTGGTCGATTGCTGGGACGCGGGTAGTGAACGACGTACGTGGGCGTCGATCTCGAGCCACAGACTACGACCGCAGACAGCAGAACACCGATGAGGTGATCTTTTCATTTCTTTATAGACTCGTAGGTTAAAATTGATGAATTTACGTTACTTATTAACTGATGAGGTGAGTTTTTTTTGGTGGGAGGTTAATTTGTGTTGGTATTGTTTGGTATGGTGTACTGGCACTCATTTTGTAGGTGTTATTGTATCATACTGCCAGCTTTTGTTGTGACAACAGTTATGTGTTTATAATCTGAAGGTCCAAGCCCTAAGTCTAACCATAATGCTATTCTTACTTGAGAGGAAATGTGGAGATTGAGTCAACATCTGTAGTAGTGTATAGGAAAGAACTCTAGAACTTTCGGACTATCGGATTATTGAGCTGTCTCCCTCACAACTGTAGTACACCGTGTATTTGCAAGATAATAAATTTCTCAAAAACGCCGAACTGCTATACTCCATTTTGGTTGCATTGCTCAAGCTCCAAAATGAGCCAAAGCTTGTCTTCCTTCAAGGCTCTGCCCGAGACCCGCTGGGAGAGCTCATGGTGAGCCTTCTCCATATCTTTTAGTTGACTGAAGGCTGTTTTTAAAAACATTTCTATTTGCGACAGATGGCAGTGGTTTTTTGCGTAGGGTTGTGGCTTATTACCCGAACTTAGCATATGGGAGTGATGTGCATCAAAATCAGCTGTCATAACAGCATCAGCTTGTGTCATTTATTTTTCAATAGAATAAGCTTTATAGTTACGCCACATATGGTTTTGGGTTTTTGTGTCGCAGTTGTTGATGGCAATTACCTTTTTCCTGTTGTACGTTTGAATGTGTTATCTTGCTCTTTACTAACCTTGATGCTGCAGTGCATAAGAAACGTTTTGTGTCATTGTGCTGTATAAATTCATTTTTAGTCCGCCCAAAAATGATAGTTTTCGGAAGGACTTCTGTTTTGCTGTGGTTTTTCTTTCTTTTTTTTCGCCGCGTAATCTCCGAGCTGCGTCGGCCGATTAACCTTGGAGATCTAGATGTGAGTTTGTACCCACCGAAAGCGCATTTTTCGGAAGAACATATTTCGGCCCCTAAGGGGTGCTGCGCCCCCAAATTTTTACACGCGCTAGAAAATCACCAAGTCCTGCTAGCGCACCCCCACCGGGGAGGAGGCCCCCCTTACAACTTTTTTCAAAGGTGAGTCAAAAATTGGCTTAAAATGCAATAAAGGAACGCTTATAACTTCGGAGTTAGGGTGTGTAGCCCGACGAAACTTTGGCACTTGACGCGGCTCTAGGTTGGAGTGTTAACGCAAGTACGAAATTTGGGGGCACCGCCTCGTTAAAATTTGGGAGGGCGAAAAAAATTCAAAATTTAGTACGTTTTACGACATCTTTCGATTTTGACCGCAAATTTCTCTGAAACCGATGAAGATAGCGACAGAATCTAAACAACGTTGACGAGTAGGATCCTTTGGGCGTTGAACCAAAAAAAATTTGTGAAATTCTGTCCACTACGAACAAAGTTACAAGCGCTCATTTTGACCTACCCTAAGTCGCATTTTTCGGAAGACCATATTTCGGCCTCTAGGGGGTGCTGCGCTTCCAAATTTTTACACGCGCTAGAGAATGACCAAGTCTAACTAGCGCACCCCCCACCGGGGGCTAGGGCTCCCCTTACAACTTTTTTTTCAAAGGGGAGTCAAAAATTGGCTTAAAATGCAATAAAGGAGCGCTTATAACTTTGGAGTTAAGAAGTGTAGCCTGCCGAAACTTTGGCACTTGACGTGCCTCTAGGTTGGGTGCCTCTAGGTTGGGGTGTTAACGCAAGTACGAAGTTTGGGGCACCGCCCCCCTTAAAATTTGGGAGGGCAAAAAACGTCCAAAGTTTAGTACGTTTTACAACAACTTTCGAGTTTGACCGCAAGTATCTCTGGAATCGATGAAGATAGCGACAAAATCTAAACGACGTTGACGAGTAGGATCTTTTCGGCGTTGAACAAAAAAAATTTGTGAAATTCGGTCCACCACGAACAAAGTTATAAGCGCTCACGTTGACCTACCCTAAGTCGACAATGCGCGTTCAGCGTATGCCAATGCATTTGAGTTCGAGCCACGTGACTTTGATGCCGGGAAAATTTTACCCCCCCCCTCTAATTTTCCCCAGTTGGACTTAGGGCGCCGGGCGGACTCACGTTGGGCTTTGCCCCAAATTTCTAGTTATTTTATGTATTTATCGCAGTTATTCACGTCATTTAAGTATTTGTAATGATCATTGTTTGGTAACATGTGCCAAATGCTGGACAACTGAATGTTAAATAGAGCGTTTTTCGGGATGGTGGAAGGTCGCAACTACCGGGGACGACCAAGGAAGCGCTGGGCCAACGATATACTGAAGTGGTGCAACATGACATTACAACAGGTGTCACACCACACACAGGATCATGTGAAGTAGAGGAATCTCATATGGGTCCTGCAGTTCTTGAAACTTGAGACAAGAAGAAGAAAAACAACAAGAAGAAAAATCATTGTCTACTTTTTTAATCTGACCAATGTGTGAAGTTTCCAGTTAAGGCAGTTAACAGGGAAGATTATTAGAACTACCATTATGTTAATTACATATGCACACGTATAACGGAGTTCTTACAGTTTTAGGTTTTTGTGTTTTGTGTTTCTGTAAAAGTTAAACTTACTGTTCGGTTATTATGTGTTTGTGTGCATTTTGCCTGAGAAGTCCGTCCCCAAAAAGATCTATATACTGTGTCGGATGGGATGTTAAACCCTACTCACTCATTCACGCAGTTGACCAATAGTTCTTGTGTATATATGCTTGTAGCATGAAGCGCTGAGCTCGATGCAGAGTGACATTCGCTGGATTCGTAACCGTGTCTCTTCTCTTGTGGATAATCTCAATGATCAACGTGATGCTGCTGTTAACACATCTCCACAGGGTTGGTCTTTTCTTCGTGTTGTTTCTAATTCTTTTTCTTATTGTTATTACATGGTTTAAACACACATTAAGTCATTCGCAGTAATGAAGAATCACAAGTATGGGCATGTCACGTGACGCTGCAGAAAAGCATAGCCGTCTAGAGCAGATTTGAGCCTATTTTTAAATGTTCAAGTTGTAACAGTTAAATCATAAACTACAGTTTGAGGCAGACTGTTCTAGGCTGTATGTGAGGCAAAGGGAAACGTTGAGAATTCTTAGCCTTGTTGGCATACTTTGCAAGTAGTTTTTAGTTGACTCCTTGACTGAATCAACCTAATATAGCTCTGATCTATCATTCGTTCACAGGCATGTTGCTAAACTGCTACGGAAGACTCAGTTTTGTGCTAGGCTAGCTTTAGCTACTTTGAAAGTTCTGAATGATCGATTGCTTGTTGGAATGGTTCATTGATTCAGTCATTGATTGGTAGATAGCATTAGTAATAAACAGCTTTTAGCTGATGTGTTGTGGCATTGCTTTTGTTAAGCTAACTGTTTTGCATTCATAGTTTTTACTCTCTGTGTATTATTGTTTCGCTAAGTAGACTTTACTTTTTGCTTTCCGGTTTTGTTTGTGCAATCAGTCAGTCACCATACTGTTATTGTGATTGTGGCATGAAATGGACTGTTTGTGCTGAGATGCTGCTAAAAAAATTACTGAGTCACTCGTAAGTGGTATAAATAATAAAATTATGACCTATTGTTAGTTTTATGCTGACAGATGCAACTTATTCGTTACCTGTTTCAACCAGTGAGTTTATTTAAACATGCTCACTCACTCACTCATCTGAATCTGATGGAGAAAGAATTTAGAAAATCAGTCGATATTTATCACACAAGAGTTTGTTATCTTGTTTCTTTTTGACTCATTGTCTAGTTAGTTTGGCCTGGCATAGCGGTAACGCATAGTGTCCGATCAGTGAAGTTGCTCTACACCGGGTTAGGTTAGTACTTGGATGGGTGACTGCCTGCGGGCAGGTAAACCATCTCAGTATGTAACCAGGTGCCTAGGCCAACTCAGCCTTCCATCCCTTTGGGGTAGGTAGATCGAGTACCGGCCTATCTGGTTGGGGTTAAGGCAGGGCGTGTTCACCTGTGTTGGTTGGCAGGTAGCACTGTGTGATCTCCTACGGTAGGTGACGCTTCTTGGCTCTGAGATGGGCTTCCCATAAAGAGCTACAGCACCACCTTTTTAACTTTTTTAGTGGTTGACAGAGGTGACAACGTGGAACTGTGTTTCGGCACCGTAGGTTCGTTGGCTGGGCACCAGCTGCAGCAGAATCAGCTGGTGCTCAGTCTCAATCAGAGCTACTTCCAGCTGGTGAGCAACCAGAATGCTCTAATTGACCGGTTCAATCGTCTGGAGCAGATGGTTCTCGGTTCCGGTGGCACTCCACTCAGCAGTAACGTCGTTATGGAGATGCAGTACGGGGGTCAGCATCGTGGTCTCCCGGAGGATGTTGGATACTCTCTGTTCACCGGAGCTCAGTCACCTTTCAACCTCAACAACTGTAAGTAGTTTTGAGTTATATCATGCCAACACCAATCTTTTGTCGGTTCCACGTGTCCACACAACCTTTACCTCCCACGGTTTTAGCATTGCAGCCCCACAGTTTGGAACTCACTACCCTCTATCATCCGTAGTTCTACCTCTGCAGACACTTTCCGTCGCCTCCTTAAAACTCACTGCTTCCAGCAGGCCTACTGCTCCCCCTAGTGGCTCAGCCAAGTGCCTCAGATTCGGCCACTAGCTGACATTGTGCACTTTAAATATGCACGTACTTACTTACTTACTTACTTAGAATTTGTCATAATACAAGCTTCGTTATAATATCGTTGTTGACGTTTTCGCGATTGCTGCTGCCTTCTTCGGAACAATCGTTTGACAGGTGTTGTTGTGGCATGCAGCAAGCAGTAATAGATGTATGGAAGTTTTATAGGAGGACCACACATCTTGGTTCATCAAATTGTCTTGTTTTTTCGGCCATAATTCAGTTGATTTGGTAGGGCAAATTAAACTCAAGCTTATTTCAGTTCAACCCACCAAGTATTGAAGCCACAAGTTCTGATGGCAAACTCATGCCTCTGCATGCTAGTTGGGGCACGTGTTTGCATTGCTCACAACTTGCATTCAGTTACATTAATTAACTCGTTGTATTATGATGTTCAAATGTTGTACAGGTAATGCGGCAAGAGACGGTCATCCGGTGTCACCCGCGACTGGGTCAGGTAATAACACAAGCCGAGACGTCGTCATTGAAACAGTGCATGCTAGACATGCCGACACATTGCCCCATGTCACCAACAACTGCGTAGGCACTCAAGGTGCACGCTGGCTTCTCTCTATCTCTATTCTTCTTTTTGTTTGTTGTCAAATGGCAGGTTTATGACTAGGGCCCACAGTTTTTCGCAGGCCACAGAATTTTGAGTCGAGCCGCGGAATTTGCCCTTTTCCATGGAATTTTTATATTTCCGCTTAATTTCACAAAATTTTACAGAAGTTAAGAAATGACCCATGATTAGTACGGTCATCTGCTTTAAACTAAACTATATCATGGAGAAAAACCAAACTGAGCTGAATAAAACTGCGTCCCTACTAATAATTACTATCTTATATGGCACAATCGTAAATTGACACAATGCGACTGACAAATTGCACTGTTGAAAAGAAAAAAGATCTTTAATTTTTTGTATGTTGCTAGCATAACCAAGTGCCATGCCTGCATCCAAAAACTGAAGTTTTTTAAAAAAGAATAAAGCTTATATTCCGCACAAACGGAAGGCCGTGGTAAGCTGCGGAATGTGGACAATTTTGCTGCAGTAAGCCGCAGAATTTTGCGAACTGGCCCACGGAATTTGGCAAAATTTAACGCGGAAAACTGTGGGTCCTATCTATGACCATCTCTTTTGCCAGCTTCTCATATCTTTAGCTTTCGTTTTCATATTCTCGTAATTCTTGGTTGTCATGTCATTCAACAGTTGTAGTTCCTTTATTGTATTGCCATTTGCCATCAGAACTTGTGGCTTCAATACTTGGTGGGTTGAACTGAAATAAGCTTGAGTTTAATTTTTCTTAATACTCTTTTTTTTTAAAAGTGACTGTGATTCCTGTAACAAGGCTACATTTTATTATGAACAAAATTGACCTAAATCCATGGGTTGCTGTCAGATTGAGCATATTTTTGGCATTGGCGGAGACAACTCTTCTTTCTTCAGGCAGCGAAAATTTGTAATATATAAGTCACCGAACCCAAGAACTTAGAAGCCCCAGCCGCTCACAAATTTTGGGCATTTAAAATAATTATTTGAATAATTATATTCATGAAAATGTTGCAAGATCTTGAAAACTTGACTTAAAATAGAATATCATTTTTAGTTTTTGATCTTAAAGTTAGGGTAGCATTCACTATTGGTTGCTGCCCTGACATTGTACTTGGGGCATGCTCCTGCTGTATAGGTGGGATGCTAAACCCTACTTCTCACTCACTCACTATTAGAGTGGTGAAGATTGTGCAAAATATGTAAAGAATATTTAAATGCACTGATATGCAAGTTTTAACGTTTTTTAGACAGAAATCCAAAACTTTTTAATATCGCACATTTTTCACCATTTCTAAGTTATCAGTGCTTAGAAAATGGTCAGTTTTTAACCTGCCTTGCATAAAGCGGTGGAAATGATTTTGAATGGTTGCTTGGCCGTATGCCAGGTGGCAGCACTGGAGTGGAACGTCTGAGTCCTTCCAGTTTGCCAGGATCTCAGGACACACACCAGGACCCTGCTGGTGACAGGTAATGCACACTTTGGATTATAATATTTTGGTTAGTAAACTTCTTTATTATCTCCACCAAGGTGAACGTAGTGAACATTGGAGGAGGTTAAGAGATTAAGAGATTGGTCGTTCTGTCCATCGTTCCGTGCGTGTACATGATGATTCATAATAGCAATGACGTTATTGCATCAACAGCTGCTTAGCTGGCTATTACTTTTGCCTCCCTTTCTTCTGCCACGAAGTGGCTCTTTCTTCTCCCTCCCCTTTTTTTGTTGTAGATGTACTAATAGTTAAGGAACATCTCAAAGGACTTAAAGAAATTGATGGTGAAAGCACTAGTAGGGGTGTGGCTCTTTATGGCTCAGACGTGGACACTTAGAAGAGAAGACAGCAAACGTATACATTATACAAGCCTTTGAGATGTGGATCTAGTGCGAGTTGGAAAAGATCAGCTGGACAGCACATGTGTCAAATGAAGAAGTTTTGAGTCTGATGCAAGAACAACGTTCTCTGGTCCACGTCATCAAGCAACGCCAAGCAAACTGGATAGGACATGTCTTAAGACATGACTGTCTTCTGAAGACTGTACTAGAGGGGAAGATAGAAGGGAAACGGCCAAGGGAAAAACCAAGAAGGAAGATGCTGGATCTACTTATGGAGCAAGAGGACAAGAAGATCAGTTACGAGGAGCTGAAGAGAGGAGCACAGAGCCGGGTCGGATGGCGCCATCATCATTGGAACCTGCCTTAGGGCAGAGCATGCAAGAAGAAGATTGCTGAATGTTACTCAGTTATGTTTTACTTTCTAATATCTGCTAATACCAGGGTAAGGTTATTTTAGTTGAGTGCCAGTTAAAAAGGTGAGAAGTGCCACGAATTGTCAGGGAATTTTATAGTGTCTTTTTATAGTGTCGTCGCCCTGTCTGTTGCATTTATTGTTACTGTGTTTACTAGTGAATCGGTGGCATCAGTGAACGCCAGTTCAACGTTTGAAGCTCTGCGCGAGACGGTCTATGCGGAGGTAGCTACGTTGATTTCACAGAATGAGGCATGTCCACATTATCTCATTGAGCTGTTCAGACAGCTGCAAATGCTATCCACGGACTTCCTACGTCAGAGAGGACTCTTTGCAATACAGGACATCGTGGCAAGATACTTTGCCAAGGTACGACTATGGAACAGTTAGTTCATTTCATCGCCAACTGTATTTAGTACAGTTAGCCTATTGCTACACTCTCTCATCTTTCCGAAACTTATATGGTGTACTGTTGCTAAATGGTATGTCACAGGAGGTTGGCGATAATGCTGTTGTACAGGACGTTGGTATCTTCCTGTATGCTTTCTGTCTTTAATAACCATGTCGCTGTCTGCGGCACTTTAGCTACAATTTGCAACGAATGTATTTTCAGGAGGTAGCAAAAGGTTGTGTTACATTGGAAGTCATGTAAATGGGTAAGTAACAATGTTTACATTTCTTGACTAGGCAACAAAATATTCAAAGCATCATGATTGGACAGTTATGTGCTCGGGCTGTGAGTTTGTGCGAGGAGTACAGTCGGCTAACTCTAGTGACAGCTGGGCTGTTGTTTGAGTCACAGATGGCTGTTCGATGTAGTGGTTAATGCTTTTGCTTCAGTTGACACAGTTGCTCTGTGCTGGGCTCAGATAGATTGGTGACTCACTGACTGCATGCAAGTAAACCATCTCAGTATATAATTAACTACCTATGTCATTTCAGTCTTTTATTGTGGGAGTTGGCAACTTGAGTACCGGTGTAATCTTTGGTATTCTTGCCATAACAGTTTAGTTGCCAGTACTTGCTACAGTTTTTCTGTGGATGGCTGGTGATGATGATGATGAAGAAGAAGGACGAATCAACTTTAGTGAGGCATTAAGTCCTAAGACTACAAGAACACGTAACAATAAGCTTAATCAGTGAAGTCATGTAATAGTAGTCAGCGCTATGGTGGACCCACATTGCAGCCCAAGTTTTTGCTGGTGATACAGACTGTTTTGCTCTGACCGGAAACATGGTAAATGTTAACCATTTTGGCTAATTTTTCATTAGCATGAACTGCACAAGGAACTGGATTAAAACCTAGCACCTTACTTCAATTTTTTTGTGGCACTGCATTGCAAAATATAGTTAAACGTGGAGAATGTGCTGTTTAGACATTATTTGTAAATTATTACTCGAAATCTATGAGCTGCTTACCGAAAGTGAGGAGTAATTAGTACTCTACACTGGTTTCGCTTTTGATTATGTTTGTGGATTGGGTTTCAGGGTAATGAGGAGAGATGGAGAAGTGAGGGAGATGGTACGGAGTCGAGTAATCGTCAGCTGGCTGCAGTCAGTAATCTCACACAGGTAATCGTCTTACCTGGCTGCTCATTATATAATTCTCATTTTTAGTGTTGTACACAGAAATCTCTTACCTGGCTGCTAGTTATAGTTAGGGCCCACAGTTTTCCGCAGAAAATTTTGCCAAATTCCATGGGCCAGTTCGCAAAGTTCCGCGGCGAGGCAAAATTGTCCAAATTCTGCAGCTTACCGCGGCCTTCTGTTTGTGCGTAAACTAAGCTTTATTCTGTTTAACCGAATTTTAATTTTTGGATGCTGGCATGGCGCTCAGTTATGCTCTCAACATGCAAACGAAATTATCAATCTTTTTCTTCAAAAGTGCAATTTGCCAATTAGTCGCATTGTGTTAATTTACGATTGTGCCGTGTACGATGGTAATTATTCGTAGGGATGCGGTTTTAGGCAGTTCAGTTTGATTTTTCTGTGTGATATAGTTAGTCTAATTACATTATCAAGCCGATGATCGTACTAATCATCGGTCATTTCTTAACTTCTGCAAAATTCCGCGACATTGTCAAAATTCTGCGGAAAAGGCAAATTCCGAGGCTTGGCTTGAAATTCTGCGGCCTGCGGAAAACTATGGGCCGTAGTTATGGTCTTACTTTAATTCAGTCAGTAATCTCACTGAAGTAACTATCTTACCTGACTGCTTGTTTTTCACTGTTTCCACCTGAATGAGTTTATATGACTGGTTGATTTTCGTATGCAATTTCAGCCTGCACTGGTAATAACTGTTATGAGAAATGTCAGAAAGTTTATTCTCTGCCATAGACAGTGAACCAAGAACAATGTAACAAAACTCCTGGATTCATGTTGCCAACTAAATGTATTTGCAATGTATTTGCTTGTTACTTGGGCTGTGCCCCACCTCCCGCCATCAGAATCTTTCTGTGGCAAACGCTGACAAAAAACTAACTGTGATAATATTGTATTTGTGCTTATTGTACTCATTATATTGTAAAATGTTCCATAAACAGAGTTCTCATGGGTTCCCGTTACAAGTAGAAAGCCATGACTTAAGGTATAATTAGAAGCACTGTCTAGTGTCTACTGAGGTCGCTGTTTTTCACGGTTCTGAAGGAAGTTCATTTCACACTGTTCTTCCAATGAGCATAACTTGTTAAACGGGTAGTGATCTTTGAAAACAATTTGGCTTTTAATTAATGATCTAATTAAAAAAAACTTAGGTGGCGCTAATAAAAGTGATAAAAGGTTTAAGATAAAAGCAATGTTTAAAGATAAAAAAATAATGTCCGCCATTTTTAATTAGGCAAAACCATAGATAAATACCCGTTTTATGTATTGCTGCAGTTGATGCTGAATCTAATTCTATACTTTTATTTTAGACCATGTTGTTTTCAAGATTTACTTGCCTTTCAGTTGTGTGTGCAGCCAAAGAGAGTAGCGGTGTCCAGCAACCACAGTAACCTGGCCTCTGCACGTCAGAACCCTTCTGCCGTTCGTTCGTCATCCATCGCCAATGCCCACTTTGACTACGCCGAGTTGGCCGTGGATTCCAATCAGGCTTCATCATCAGCCGATAACGAGCATTTTGACTTCAACCCAGCCATGGCTGCTGCGAGCTCCAGCGATTCTTTGTCACAGTCCACTGCGGGCGATGCTGCATGCTGGGAAACTCCATTTGCTCAGGAATCACTGGGGAATACCGTCATTCATTTTGATACGGTATGTACCGACTTAATGCAGCAATACGTAAACACATTTCGTTGATATCAGTGGTTTTGCGCAATCAAAAATGGTGGACGTTACTTTTTTTTGAACATTGCTTTCATTTTAAATCTTTTATCACTTTTATTAGCACCACTGAAGTTTTAATTATATGAATTATATACTTTAATTTTAGGCCATGTTGTTTTAAAGGTTTATTTCTTCTTTAACTGACTGATTCAGTTTGTGTAAGTAGTTGTTTCTTGGATGACTGATTTGACAAATTGATCAATTTATTTATTGATAAATTGGTGGATCGGTTTATTGATTAGTCACCTTTGTACATTTTGGCTGGTAGAGTCACTACAGTGATACTAAACACCGACCAATCGGTAAGCCTAATCCCGTAAACAGGATCTCAGGATTAGAAATTTGTCAATCTTGGATCCCAGGGTTAAGAAATTGATTCAGGTATTGCAATCACTAGTCACTGATACAAACTCATTAACCGAAGTTCAGTTTGTTGCACGTTCCACTGAGGTTAAGAGGCTGAGTTGATCGTGGTGCAAGGAATTGCGTTTTTTGCATTGCAGCTCTCACAGTCTGGAACTCACTCTCTTCTAGCATCCGTAGTTCTACCTCTGCACACACTTTCCGATGCCTCCTTGAAACTCACTGCTTCCAGCTTCCCCCTAGTGGCTCAGCCAAGTGCCCCAGATTCGGCCACTGGCCGACATTGTGCACTATAAATATTTTACTTACTTACTTACTTATCTACTGTGCTGATGTGCAGATAATGAAGAAGATGCGTGACGAGGCTGCTGGTAAATCTCCGGGTGGCAGCGCTGGTGCTGGAGCCAGCAATCTCAACCTGACATCACCGGCACTGAACAGCACCACTGAGATGATGAACAACATCACCAGCAGTCTGGTCCGGAGGCAGAACTCAGCCCCATTGGCCACGGGCAAGGATGACATGATGAGAGCAACATCGGATATGTCAGCTTCAGCAGCGGCGACTAGGCAGGATTGTGTCAGTGACCGCACTAGTGACCCTTCAGTCTCTGAGGCATCGGTTAGTCTTATATACTTGCCGCTTATAATAATTTTGCATGATTTTTGCCATTTGTTTTTGCTATGCCCTTTTATACTTTGTTTTTGCGTCGCTTTTTAAATGACAGCAACTGTTATTTCTGTCATTCTTTCTTTGGACACGGCAGTATATGCATGCCAGAAATTGCCATGGTTAGCATGTGTATTTGGAAATATGTTGGCATGCCCTGTTGCCATGTCCTTTAGGTTACCTGGGCAAATATGTGCAGTCTAGCTGTGCTTTTACCTGTTGTTGCTACCACATATTCTTTTTGTTTAAATGATGGTAAGTTGTCTGATTTGCTCAAAGTTTTGCCACAATATTTTATTAGCCATGTTTTCGTGTTTACATGGTATTTTTACATGCTGATTTTATCTAGACTTTGTATTCCAAACTTCTGGCATGAAATGGCTTCTTGCATCAGATGTGCCATTAAGCCCAAATTCCATTACGCCGACTTTGCAACAAAGTCCGGGACAAGTTCTCGACAAAGTCGCGGACGTGTCGCGGACAAACATCATGAAAGTCCGCGACACAAATCACGTCGCCGACTTTCATGATTTGTGTCGCGGACTTTCGTGATTTGTATTCGCGCCAAAGTTCGCGGACTTTGTCGCCAACTTTCCCCGTGCATTCCATTAGAGCGACACAAACGGGTTTGATGCGGACTTGTCACGAACTTTGTCGCAAACATCTCGCCATGTCGAGATGGTTTGTGTCTGCGAATTTCATGATTTGTGTCCACGACTTTCCCCTGCGGCGAAGTTTTGGTGAAAGTCGGCGTAATGGAATTTAGGCTTTAAGAAACTATTCACTTGCACACGTTTAGATAAGTAAGTAAGTACATAGTTTATTGAACATGCACAGTTACAGAATATAACTACAGAGCAGTAAGCAACTTAAGCTGGAGTATCTCTGGAAACAGGCAGCCGAGTATGTGTTTATGTGTACTTGTTTTGTACGCAGGGCGTGGAGCCGCAGCTAGACACGCGTGAGCTGGATCATGAGATCAAGGAGATTATGCTGCAGATAATCCCGGTGGTGAAGCAGCAGATGAATGGCGTCTGCAGCCAGCAGGTGCTCCATTACATCCAGCAGCTGACCACCTCACTCACCCGGCTTCAGCAGCTGCAGAGCCTGCCCCATGGCACCGCATCACCGAGATACGCCGAGTTCTCACGATTCTTCCATCGCCAGCTCGATTCCATCCTCAGAGACTCGCTTGCCAAGTTCGAAGGACAGAGGTATCATCTTGATTGTTTTATGTTTTGCAAAGTAACTACAGTGTTTTTATTACTTGTTTTTTATTTTCATTTAAAGTATTTCAGTTCTTAGTTTATCTGCTGGATTAAACTGACAGCTTTTCTGTCATTTTTTTTCGAATGCAAGTCCATGTCGCATTGTATCGTATGTTGATAACGCATTGAATCGAGTCAATGAAGTTACTTCGTGCTGGCCTGATTCAGGACAGAGATATGAGCTTGACTTGTTTGGTCTCAGCGTTGGGTTAAAAAACCGCTTTTGGCAAAGCTCAACTTGGCAGTTTTTGAGCTTTTATTGGGTTTTTGTGAGTTTTTGCATCAGTGGTGTAATTTGTTATGCTCATTTCTAACTGCGTAAATATCAACTCAGTACTCGTGGGCCTTAAAACAGCTTTAAACTTAGTAGACAGCTTGACTCCATTATGAACTTTTGTTTGGTTTTACAGCAGGGTTTAAAAGATCTGTTTTAGAAAAAACTCATCTCTGCGGGTAATAGAGTGTTGTTGGGTTTTGAATTTAATTGGGTTTTGCGGGTTTTTGTTATTACTGGTGCAGTGATAAATACTGTCTAATAGATATGCATGAGTCTGGTTCAGTTGATTAAAGATAACAGCAAAACCCGTTTTGAACAAATCAAGCCTACTAGGTTTCGGGGGGAGGATTCATTGTGTTTTGGATTTTATTGTTTTTTTGTGGATTTTTGCTAGATACTTACAAATAAATATGCTTGATTTTTGTTTGGTTGATTGAAAGTCACTGCAAAAATATAAACCCAATACTCGTGGGTTTAACAGCTTTAAACATAATGGAATGTTGTACTAGTAAATGGGCATAAGATTTTTTCGTAAAGGGTGGGCTTTTGTTGGTTTTTGCGCCCAACAGCAGCTACTGCTGTAGCGCATTTTAGCCATCGCAATTCTGTCTGTCGGTCTGTCTGTCCGCCTGTCCATCTGTCACACGGGTGGATCTGGATCAGTCAAAAACGGTGCAAGCTAGGATCACCAAATCTTCACCGTTGGCTGCCTAGAAGACTCTAGTTTTAGTAACCATGAAGCTTTTCCATAAGTTTGAAGGGCGTCACCCCGAACGAGGGCGCTAAATGAGAGAAGGGTAGGGAAAATTTGCAATACCCAGCCGATACAGCGTTGGCTGAGCGAGACATGTCACGCCGTCTGGTGAGTATGAGTAAAACACTATAGGCGACTGACTTAGACTTTGTTTTACTGGGCTTTCAAACATGCACCACGGTTGTTGCACGTTCCCATTTGCATTAGCAGGGCTTTTCTTGTTAGAATAGACATATGTCCCAAAAACTTTATCAAAAGATTAGACCCCAAGTCAACGAGCAATGCCATGGGTTGGAAAGGTCAGCGGGCAGGAGGTTGCAATTTTTCAACAGGTAGCTGCAAAATTTTAATGTCAGAGAAGATATAGGTGCTCAGAATTTATATTGTGTCCCTGAATTTCTAGCCCCGTATTTTGTTATTTTTTCTGACAAGAAGACATATTTCCGACAGGCTATAAATTAAGGGGGCAGTTGCCTTTTCGTCGTGATGCTACTGAAATCAGCGAAACGTGTACTTTTAGAAAATGGAGTATTAAATGCATAACGTGTGTTTTTAAGGCACTGTTGCTGATGTTGTGCATATAGTGTCTGCTGTCTTAGTGTGAGCTTTACACAATCTTTCATTATCTCCGCCAAAGTGAACGAAGTGTACTGATGGAGATTAAGCCGTTGCTTTGCCTGTGTATCTGTGTGTCTGTCTGTGCACGTCAGTGACTCAGCATGCACAATCACAGGGTGACCACTTGTCTGGAAAACCTGGAAATGTCAGGGAATTTGAAACATGTCAGGGAAAAAATCTTGTCAGTGAAAAGTGTCCCAAAACTGTTTATTACTAGTTGAATATTTGCGTTTAACTCCATTTTTTCAGCTCGCTTCTGCTTGCAGACTTGTACTTCCATACTTTTAAATTTGCAGTGCCAGTAAGCCGCTTTTGTTTGCCTTTATTGTTTAAACTGCATTAAACTTGGTCAGTTAATTCTCTGGAAAATAATTAAAATTGTTGCCAATAGATGTCATATCACTACTGTTGGGAGGGGCGATACTCCATCTATGTTCCCTTAAAATGTCTGGAAAAGTCGGGGAAAAGTCACGGAATTTGATCATGAGCAACGCTGGCATCTAATGTTATTACTTCCTTTTTTCCTTCCCCTGCTGTGAAGTGGCCCTTCCCTCCCTCCTCTTTTCTTTTCCCTTTTTCTCTCCTATTGCTTTCCCTCCCCTTACTTTTATCTCTTTTCTTTCCTCCTTTTGCTTCCTTTCTCCTTTCATGCCTTCTCTTCTTAATAGTAGTAGTAGTAGTAGTAATG
>Ga0209367_1000985_pt1 | contig 32881 bp, 15 predicted proteins | sample WorMetLIZISLAND2_FD_187412 | JGI IMG/M metagenome (GOLD analysis project Ga0209367, IMG submission 187412) | Marine gutless worms symbiont microbial communities from Max Planck institute for Marine Microbiology, Germany - Olavius geniculatus... ... | reverse complement strand
CAATGAATTCCTTACCAGGTAGCGTATGCGTCGGCTCAGAAATTATTAACTGAATAGTGACAAACACAATTAGCAATTATTATCACTCTTTCGAGTCACACGTGACACATCACATCATCTTCATTTCCGCTTGTGCTCAAAATGTCCTCCTGCAGCACAAACGCAAGCGGTAGACGTTGACACCATTTGCCAACAGCACGTTCAGTAACTGCATGACTCAAGCAGCTCACTCGCTGTTGGTGTATCATTTCAGTTTTTCGACTTGAAATTTTAAAATAAAGACGAAGCAACAGATTTTCAATGATTTTGTGGTCTCAGTAATTTTCCGAGCTGACGTATGCACTGACCAGTATGAATTCATTGTTGTCAATGGTCAGAATACGACTTCTGCATTTCACAAGGTAGTGTAGCGACAACCTTAAGGCGAGATGGCCAAAACTACAGACACTCGCATCAAGTTTCTTTTTAATGTTGCATGCCAAAAATTATTAAAATCGGCCAATGTTTCACGGAGCTATTCATAAAATAAAAATGTCACGTTTTTATGGACCGCGGTGTCGAGGGTAATACTGTTTTTGCATCGTTCAATTGCCAGCGGCAGTAGCAAAGAATATTTAACTGCTGTATTCAAATACTGACCTTAATCGTGTAAAGAATTTCTTTCGGAACATTTTGCTGAAAACCACATGACTCTATGACGTACGGTTGCAAAATTATGGTGCCATAAACTTTGTGCAGTTTTTTTGGACCACCCTGTATATATGTAAAAAAACTTACCAGTTTACAACTGTGTAAGGACGATGGTCGGGTACAGAACGTTGGATGTGTCTACTACTGCTGCTGCTCCTACTACGCTGCTGCTAGACCCCCGGCCGTTACCCCGCTCGCCATGAGGCCATACCTCCCCAGATGTTGCAGGCTAAAACTGCCACTGAGAGCGTACATGTTCTGACGTGAAAAAGAAAAATATCTGTTCTGTTTAGTGAACGTTTTAATATATCTAATGATGACTTTTATTAATGTAATGTGAATGTTTATTTTAGAGTTGTCTTTGCCATCAGTGATCAAGAAAGGTAGGCCTAGGCCATGCCCTTTCGATGTTGTCCACTTACAATTTTATAGGCCTATATAAGTGCTTATCGATCGGACAGAAATGTAGGCTAGCCTATATGAACTTTTTTAGTCAACAACAAAATCAATACAGTAAAATTCAAAATAAATTCTGCACGGTTAGGCTATAGCTTAAAGATCAATTTAGCCTGAATGGTAAAATCATAATAGCCAATTGATCAGTCATGCGTTATCATTCGTAGGCCTACGTCACGTACGTTGCGGTGGCTTGTCTGAACAAGAAGCCCAGCTGTCGCTAGAGATCGAGGGCCGACGTACACGTAGGCCTACATGTAGGTGTTGGAAGGCTAGCTCAGCAAATAAGTTTCGCGTCATGTGAAAGGGCTTATGCCACTTCCTATTAGTGTTCAATATCAACATTGGCACTTATCTCTCACCGTTTCTGAGATGCGATCGACGTACTTACTGTTTGGCCACAATACATACTTTAGGGACAGAAGGACGATGTGACAAACAGACAGACAGACACAGCTGAGACAGACAGGCCGTACCATAGAGCAGACCGTTAAGCTTAGTTAAGCTCAACGGTAGGCCCAAAAATAGACCTATAGGCCTAGACACAGCAATTAAACGGCCATCATAGAAATTACCGTATAGCAATCGGCAGCCAAACCCACAGTTTCGGCATTAGACTTAAGGCTTATAGTAGTAGCCTACCGTAGTTCTAATTGGCGCCGCTGGCGGCCACGTTGAACCGTAGGCAGGCCTATTTTTGATTAGTTGCAATGTAATTTAAAGGGCCTACAGGCTACAAACAGTGAATTTAGTTTCATGGTTCCACTCCGAATATCATCATGGGTTGCGATCAACGGAACCTATTTGATTTAAGCTTGGATTTCCATCTAACGCAGTACTTTTTTGGATTGAGGCAATTGTCGCAACAGTCAAAATGCAATTGCAAGCCATAATAGTTTGCTTCTTGCGTTGCGTAGAAACTAGCCTTTAGATCTATTTTTATCAAACAGACGCGGCTTGATACAAACACCCTTTCGGTTATTTAATATTTTCCCCCAGAAAGTTTAAGAATTAATATTATAAAATTTTGTTATAGTTGTACAATAATGTGTTGCAGCAAAATTCACTTACGCAGTTTTGCACATCATATACTGAATTAATAAAATTAAAGGCAACGAACTAAGTTTTCACTCGTATGTAGTGTTGCAACTCGGCCTTTATATACGATTGCTCTCTGGGCTGCTTGCCAGTGTGAGCTCTGGCAGCGGAGGTGTGTCGTTGTGTGCGTGTACGAACGTGGTTTGATAAGCCGTAGCCTACAAATTTTTGGTCTTTTACTCTCCTAAATGCAGAAATGGAAACGTCGAAAAATGGTTCTTCGAAGCTTATCGCTATGAATGTTTTAGAGTCAAAAGATGAACTCGACGAGGTGAATTTTTCTTTGAAATTTGTTTGATTATGCTCGTATTAAGCTTCACTACATTGTCGTTGCTCCGTTTTCAAGACGTTTTAGAACGGCAATTCTAATTGAGTTTCAAAAAGACCGGTTGAAAAATGTGGGAGCAGTGGGGGGTCGAATCTTTGGCTTTCCCATTGACTTGGCACATCGCTTATACAACAGCTTGTTGCTATCGAAAGAGCCAGGGGGTGAATGAGCCCTGCCAGGGAGCAAAAAAGCAGCTGGCAAAAGAGCCAGAGGGCAAACAAGCCAGGGGGCAAACCGGCAAAGGGGTGAAAAAGCCATAATTCTTCATGCAGTCATGTTGCAAAACTTGCAAGTCGTCAGATCGAATTATGGATTTTTCGCCTCTGCCGTTTCGCCCCCTGGTTGTTCGCCCTCTGGCTCTTTCGCCGTCTGGCTTATTTTGCTCCCTAGTTTTTTCGCCCCCTGGCCGATTTGCCTCCCCCTGCCCCCCCGTTGAATATACCGGTGATTCGTTATTGAGGCTTGTGTTTCAGTTTACAGAAAGGCAACAAGTAAGCGGATCATCACACCACTGATTAATAGTTACTTCAATTAACGTCATATGTGACAAAAAATGCATATATTAAGTGATCACAGTTGATATTCTACGCGAGCTGTGTGTCAGCGTTGGCCTTCCTTTGAAATGAATTCTTACTGGTATACTTGGGTCTAGGCCTAATAACCGTTTGATGAACGCTTAGATCTATAGACAGCGTCAGACATCAGTGCAAACATTCTAAGGTGAGAAAGCGTTTCTGACTCTCTACGTGAGTTCATGTTTCGTCGAGAAGTAGGATTATCGCTTCGGTTGACACTTTCTCTTAGAATAAATACCAAGATAATCGGAATCATGAACTGAAGTTAGAATTTGATGTTATCTTTCTTCTAAGAACCAACATTTCCGATTATCTACCAGATAAGAAGAAAGATAATCAGAAATGGCAGCTAACACCAAAGTTAATCCGAGCATTACCGATTAACACCAGAGAGCTCCAATGCAAAAGAATAGGCATAATTTCTTAATCCCTAGCGATTAGAAACTTTCTAATCGGTTTTCAGTTTACTTTTTTTCTATGGATAAGAAGTAAGTTAATCGGATTCGGTTCTTAGCGGATGTCAGATTAAGCGGATGCCGATTAGAAAAAAGATAATCCTACTTCTCGACAAAACATGAACTCACGTTCTGTATAATAGAATACATGTATAGGCCTAATGATTTTGTTTCAGAATTGAACAAAGCATTAAACATTCACACGATCGTTTATTCTCATCATCATGCATAAACTGTCTAGGCCTAAATTACTTTTATTCAACGGGGACGAATCGTCTAAGATGAGGCGGCAAATCAGCCAAGGACAGGGAAAAGCCAAAGGGCGAATGCGCCAGGGGGCGAAAAAGCCAGGAGGCAAGAGACAGGGGGCGAATGAGTCAGGGGGCAAACTGGCAAAGGGGCGAAAAAGCCAGACACCATCAGATCTTGGCTACAGGTAAAAAGCAGATTGCGGATCTGTGGACGTCGCAACGGGTAATGCTGGTTTATTACTTTAACCTCGGACGAATATGACTGCTGTATTTGTACCAGCTTTAACCACTATTCCTAACCCTACCACTACCACTAACCCTAATCATAAGTCTAATCTTAACACACCCTAACCAAATTACAGACACAACATCTGCATATTAGCACGTCCGCTGATCCGCTTTTTTTATCTCTGTTTTCAGATCTGTGTGAATCTCAGTGTAAAAATATTGATGTAAAACTATTGCATTAATAAAGTGCATTTTTAGGTTCTAGGTCGTTCATCGTTAAATCTTCTAAGGTTAGGACTGTATTGTTGCATGCTGGTATAATCTCACATACAGACTATCTGGTTAGGATTTGACTTTGGATTACTTTCCCATAGAAATGCCACTTCTTTTATAAGGTATGTTATGTCAGTTGTCATATATAAAGAATTAAGACAGAAGTTGGTTGTCAGTGGAATGCACTCACGAATGTCACATATGCTCAGAGCTCAGAATTTGACTGTGTGCTTGCTAGTAACGAGATCAGCCTCCATCACACTGCTATGTCTGTTGCTCTCTGTAGAGATTTGAAAGGTGCCACATCTCGGTTACAAACATCACGAGGGATTTATCCGAAAGAGAGGCAAATGATGCGTTGCAAGCTTATGTAAGTCAAACAGCCGACTTCACATATTTTTATATTTTAGCTGCTTTGATATGGCACTGAAGATGATTTTTTAAACCGATTTGTGTTCTGGGAGATTCTTGTGTTACATAGTAATATAAAAGTGAAGTCTCGTATTGTTAGTGAAGCCATGATGGTTATTGAGAGTTGTTCATTTGTACTTTGCTGATCGTTGCCTGTTGTCTTGTTGTTCTCTATTTGCTTCAGACGTCTAAGACTACAGCACATCATGATGAAATTCAGTTGGGTCTTTTCTATACAGTATTAACAGAACCCAAACTCGCATCACGGGTAGGTGGCGTTGTTGATATGTTTGCTTTGCGTAAAGTCGGTTTTGTCTTCCATGACCTGTTATTGGAGTTTGCTAAGCAGATTTCCATGTATTATTTGAAACATTGTTGAGGCGTTGAAATACTTATAATACTATAAACCACTGCTATCACCAGTTGGGTTGTTTTTGATTGAGTTACTGGGTTTTATTTAGTAGCGTTTAGCCTGATCAAAAATGTGTGCAAAATAGGTAATTTGATAAAACTGTTAATCATTTTCTTTCAATTAACTGTTGTGAACACGGCATACTTATTTGATTGTTTCAAACTGTAGTTGCATAGCTCCATTATTTATTTTGGTATGTACAATAAGTGAAGATGATTGTAATGAAAACAGTTATAATTGTTATTTACAATGCATATTTCATTTGACATTCTAAATATACTGTGACCATTGAAATGGTTATATCATATGTGTTGTATTTTAATTAACGTCTGCGAAATTTTAGAGCTATCGAGATATAACTCTACTGAATCAGGATGGAATGAATAAGCTGCTGACTGTTACAAACCAGTTGATATATGAAAAATGGATTAAACTGACCGACATGTGCAGAACACAGGTAACAAACACTTGATTACTTTGTGTTGATTTGCCCATTCACAAATATTTTTGTTAGGCACGTGAATAATTTGTCAATTTTTTTGTTGCATTGTTATGTTTGAAGTTGTCTATTTTATCTAAAACATTGTATGTATTTTAAATAGAGCTGTCGATTTAACGCATTAAAGAATTAATGTGCATTAAAAAAATTAATGCGCATTAAAGAAATCAATGCACATACGTAAATTTGCTTAATTCTGTGAAGCAGGAGTTTCAATATTTCATTAAACTATGTTTATTTGCCACTTGAATAATATTCAAGTAATTAAAAATTGTTTTGTTGCCATTCCATCACTGTAAGGTTATGGTCCTGTGACACAGGCACGACTTTGTGGGCTTCATTCCAGTCACCGTCACGATGAAGTCCACCTACAATATCAGCAGTATTAATGATGCGTTATTAATGTGCTAATGCATGCATTGAAAAATTAATGCAGTGCGTTAAATGTCCAGGGACACCAAAATTAATTTACCATTTTCCTAAAACAGCACAATTTTCTGAGAATTTTGACAGTAATATTGGCACCCAGCATTTTGTCAACTAAGAAACTTACATTTAAAATCGACGATCTAGGAAAATGATGCAGAAAACAGAATGCCATGTTGATAGGCTGATGACATCATGATGTGTACTGGTACCCATAGTCGACGTAAAATATGCTCAGAAACATAAGCATTATAAAATCACATTGTCTACCCATGTACTGCTGCAACTGTCATGCGACACGGTATTTTTTGCCATTAAAAATATTAAAATTAATTGGTAAACACTGACTGGGTACACACGGTGATGTCATTTCCGGCCACTTCCAAGATTAGGATTTTTAGCATATAACGTAACGTAACGCCATTTTTGTTATATTCAGGGAATAATTTCATACATTCATAGAGCTTAAATCATCATATTACATAGGCAAGGTAAAATGTCTAATTGAGGTCTATATAAATTTTACAAGTGAGTTTGATCGTGGTTATGCACCTTTAACGCATTAAAAAAATTAACTCTTTGACAGGTCTAATTTTAAGCATCGGTAACTGCTTTTTGGATGTGATCCATCGACATGCGTTATGTCAACTATTCACCGCCTGTGTGGAATTGTTTGTTTGAAGCAGTGCAAGGCTGTTATTCGCTGGTATTGCAGTTAAAGGTAATATGCCACATTTTATCAATCACAGTGTATGTGGTGTTGGTGTTTAGCTCGTCTGGTTCACAAAAGAACTGGTGCGAAATGCCGTGACTGGTGCAGACAGTGTGTGTCATTCGCTGCTACGACAGATATCTGGTGACTGAATATGTTTTCTGTATTTTGTGGTATAATATTTACACGCTTTTGATTCTCTCAGTCATTAGATATATTTTAGCACTTTGTAGAACTTAAAGCACAAACTGTTTATTCAAGCTTGAGTGACATGAACTTATCTTCTGTACTTTATGTATTATGCTTTTTTGACATGATGTCTGCCTTTGTATTGTGGTACGCTTAGTATTCATATTGTCAAGACCTGCACAAATCAATTGCTTTTATGTTTTGGTTCAATTGGCACTGAATTGTGCAAAAATATGGCAATATTTTGCTTAGTTAGAAATGACATGCTAAATACATATGAATTACATACTAAGTGATGTTTTTTACTTGCTCCTTTGGTGCAGCCAACGTGGCCTAGCTTGACCTTAAGTTCGTCTGTCTGTCTGTTGTGTTAAATACTACGCTAGCTGGTAGCTAGTCAAAACTTGAAAACTTGAAGGTGCAGAAAAACTCACATTAATGTGAGCATTTCCCAGAACAGGGTCTGTTGGTTGCTTATTCTTAGCACAGAAGGTCATAGATCATTGGGATAGCCACAGAATATGTCAGTACTGAGCTGACATAGTTTTTATGCGCAACAGCAGCTACTGCTGTAGCACGTCTTAGCCATCGCAATTCTGTCTGTCTGTCTGTCCGTCCGTCACACGGGTGGATCAGTCAAAAACGGTGCAAGCTAGGATCACTAAATCTTTACCGTCGGCTGCCTGGAAGACTCTGGTTTCAGGAACCATAAAGCTTTTCCATAAATTCGAAAGGAGTCACCCTGAACTAAGGCACTAAATGAGAGGGGGTAGGGAAAATTTGCGATATGCAGCCGATATGGCATTGGCTGAGCGAGACACGTCACGCCCTCTGGTAAGTATGAGTAAAATACTATAGACACTGTAGCCACCGGTAGTCTGGCGCCCTCTGGCGACTGACTTAGACTTTGTTTTACTGGGCTTTCAAACATACAGTGCGCTGTTGCGTGTTCCCGTTTGCGTTAGCAGGCCTTTTCTTGTTTAGCTGAGTGTGGTCTTATTCTGGGCTAGCTGGTTTGTTGTTAACTACAGACAAGTGTGCATATGTTAGCTGTGTCCTGAGCTTGTTGATGATTGTCATGAACAGGTGGAGATCTGAGTCCAAAGAACGTTTGGTTAGCCGAGACAGTGTTGGACATATTCACAGAAAACAGGTATGCTATGTGGACACATGTGCGATCTGTATAGTCTCGAAGAAGCTCGTAGTTATAAAGCTTTTTCTGCATTGTCAGCTCCTTTTGTTCTGTTAATCCATTGCATATGTAACAGTGTAACTGCAACGTTTCGGTATATTTGGAGTGTTTTGCATCATTAATATTATCAGCACCTAACAGTGGCTAGTTATTGGTTGAATAAAAAGTTACAAGCCCTGCCATGAGCAGTTATCTTTGATGATCTCTCCTATGTCTACATCGCTGAACTGACAATAGATTGATGTCGGATCCACTGAAATGGTGGGTTTAGAACGGCATCAAGAAGTTGCCACCCATTGCATCAGACAGTTATCAGTTATACTGATTATTTTCCAATATCCATCTCCAGGTGTGAGTTTGTGTGATGTGGCAGAGCCTGGTTGGAGAAATGTCCCAGTCTACTGGCTCTTACCCTGTACTCGTACCTGCGTGTCATTGTCGACCATGGAGGACCGATATTTGCTCAGCTGAGGCAGCGAGAGGTCGACTTCTGTGTCTCGCTGATGAGACAACAGGTAAATACCAGAGCTTGTTGCTTAGCTCAAATTCATATCTGATGTACTGCCATAAGTTGCATTTTGCACTAAATTTGATGCATTTTTGTCAGGATCTGAGCTAACTGTCGGACATTCGTTTTGCATGTACAGGGTGGGCCAAAAAATGTGCTGCTTTATTTTTGTCCATATCTTCGCCAATTATTGACCGATTTTCAAAATTCTTTCACTGGCACAGTCCGCAGACAATTTGCAATAATGTGATTATTGTAGATCCCATCAGACCATAAATGTGTTTCTACACTACCTTGTAAAATATCAATGAAATATGCATACAGAATGATAATAACAAACAAACATATTGGTAAAATTGAAAAAGACACTTTAGACCAACATTGCAGTGAATGGTCTGAATGACACTAGACTGTGTGGGTATAACACAGTCTAGTGTCATATGAATCATTCATTGCAATGTTGGTCTGAAGCGTTTTTTATTTACCTAAATTGTTATTATCGTTAATTTTTGGTTACATTTATATTTCACAAGGTAGTGTAGAAATGCATTTATCATGTGGTGGGATTTGTAATAATCACATTATCGCAAATTTTCTGCAGAGTGTGCCAGTGAAAAAATTTTGAAAATCAGTCAATAATTGGCGAAGATATGGATTTGGCCCACGATGTACTGCATGCGGATAATGTGGTCTAAGTAATGTGTGGTGTAGTAATGTGTCTATCGAACAGGATGCACATTACGCTGTTGGCAACACATTTCTGTGTTAATATACATGTAAATAACACGATGATGTGTATTTGTTTAATCAGTGGCCTGATTGTCAAGTAATTGGTCGCGATCTAATTCGGCTTCTGCAAAGTGTTGCACGGATTCCAGAGTTTGAGGAGCTATGGAAGGATCTGCTTCAGAATCCGTCTTCTCTTAGTCCTCAGTTTACCGGTAAGTGATGCAGTGATACTGATTGTTACTTACTGGTACAGTATTTTTTTATGTTTTGTGTATTACAGTTGTTGATGATGAATTGATGATACACATTGCATACTTGTTCTCTTTGTTGTTCCTTCAAGAGATGATATTTTGGAATTGTTGCAGCCAAGTGTTAATTTTTTTCGGTATTTTGTCACTGGTGTTTTAAATTGAGGTAACGACAGATAAAGATAGTCGACGTTTAGTCATACTCTTGATGAGTGGACTGCTGGAAGTCGCGTGCAGAAAATTTGCCGTCGTGAGGAGGTAACATTAGTCTCAATGAGTTTCAATAATGTACATGTACAATTGTTCATCCCCAGCTGCAGTGTTACTTCTGTTTAACAGACATTTCTACTGATGAGTATGTTGTCTCAGTTACATTTGCAGAGCTGTCTGCTAACAACAGGTAGTCTGATGCCATCAGCAATTCAGCATCATGCTGTCCGATATTAAGAAACTATTTATTTTATTAATTTGGTTTATAGGATACTGCTGTGAACACAGAGGTGTGTATACTGTGAAAATGTGCTGCAGGCATTAAGCAAATACTGCCAATAAAGACATCTCGTCGATACTTTTCCAGTCGGCTTACACCAGACATGGAAAATAAACTCAATTTCTTGACGTCCCGGGTTCGCTTCGGCCAGCAGAAACGATATCAGGATTGGTTTCAGAGGCAGGTAAGTACTTGCCATGTCATTGTTATGGTCCATCTCACAATAGTTTGGTTCAGAACTTATAGCTTGGATCATTGGTTTTAATACAGAAGTAAGTAAAGCATCACTCAGCTACTTAAGCTTAGTCATAAATTCATCACTGCATAATTGAATTTGCTGCTGAAACTTCATTAAGGATCTTTGTGATGAAGGAACCTTGCTGTTTATTTGTTGTCTGATGGTTTTTGACCCATCTTGTTGTTAACCAGTCCCAGTACATTTGCATTACCACTGGGCTAGGCTGCAACTAGTTGCTGATTTGTGGTGGTTTATTGGGTTGACCGTTAAGCTGGAAGATCTGGCCTTTTGCTACTGTTGTCGTCTGTCTGTCTGTAATGCATGTACTGTGGCCGAATGGTAGAGCGTAGGGGAAAACTTTTTACATGAATAATTAGCCATGGGTTTTAAACTTAGGTGTGCAAAATTTTAGTGATCTACTTCAAGGGGAGCATTTGGGAGTTGAATGAAGGGGGGAGGGGTAGGAGAAATGTGTGTTTTTCAATGAAAAACTGGCCATATCTCAGAAAGAGTAATAGATAGGGCCTAGGTTACTATTAATGTCTAATAGGAAGTGGCATATGCCATTACACCCTGTCACATTAGATGGAAATCATTGACCTTGGATGACCTTGGAGGCTGTTACATTCTATTGCAGTTAAATGGTGCGAGTGAGTGAGTAGGGTTTAACATCCCACCCGACACAGTATAGGTCATCTCGGGTCAGCCTTTCCTAGCAGAATGCACACAAACACATAATAATGGAACAGAAAATTTAACCTTTTCAGAAAAAATCCAATATGGAACACATGAAACACAAATATTAATTCTGTGCTTAAAATTGTTTGAACTGACTATTATGACTGTGCATATGTAGTGTTAATGGCAGTTCTGATAATTTTTCCTGTTATCCTGCAGACAGTCATCAGTCTCAGAATGCTGTTTATTGGAGGGCAGGGGAAAGGCTGAGATTTATGTCGTAGTTGCTATTGATCACTAAAGGGCAATTGCATTATTGGCTTTTAAATTATCTGCAAGTCATCGACCTTGGATGATGTTGAAGGTCAGTGATAAGCAGTACAGTTGGCCTCACTCTAGTGACAGCTGGATTCCTTGTATATGACGTTTCTGTACTGTTTCTTCGTTTGCAGTATCTGTCAACGCCGGAAAGCCAGTCGTTGCGATGTGACTTGATTCGATACATTTGTGCCGTGATTCATCCATCCAATGAGGTGCTATGTTCTGACATCATTCCTCGTTGGGCTGTGATTGGCTGGCTCCTCACGACTTGCACGGTATGAGCATCACATTAAACTCGGTCTTACAGCAGCGGTGGTATTCCTTTGTTTGTTTACTGCTGGTGCACAGCTGTTGCACATACAACTGCCTGATTAACAATTAACGACCGTTTCTGATGGTTGGCGCCACTACAAGTGATTGCCTGGAATGAAGTGTAATATGTCAACCAGGATATACAACGATACTCAGTGATTTTACTTATGAACTCCTGCTTTGAAGTTAAGATGTTTCTGATTACAAACAAGGCATGAACTATTTGATTCATTTGAAGTACAGAAAATAATAAAAGGTTAAAAGTTAAAAAGTGGTGATATAGCTTTTAATGGGAAGCCCATCTCAGAGCTACAGAGCGTCACCTGCCATATGGGATCACACAATGTCAGCTGCCACCTGGCACTGGTGAATGCACCCTGCATTAACCCCAGCCAGATAGGCTGTTACTAGATTTACCTACCCCGAAGGGATGGAAGACTGAGTTGACCTAGGTGGCTGGTTATGTTCCAAAATGGTTTACCTGCCCACAGGCGACCCGTCCAAGTACTAACCCAGCTTAGCGTAGAGTAACTTTGTTGATCGGATGAAACGTGTTACCGCTACGCCACGCCACCAATCCTTAAGCAGTGCTAGCCGTTGACAATTAAAGTGACTCATGTTGAGTAACAGCAGAGACTTTAAGCTTTTTTAGTCGTAGAGTACTTAGTAGTGAGTGTTGCACATGATTTTACTGCTAAACATGACAAAATGCATTTTGTGAACCACTGTGGGTAGATTAATGCAAGGCCGAGCTTACTCAAATAAAAGAAAAACGTTTGCTTTATATGCTGCGCGACGTTTGATATGATATTTTTTGGCAAGATGTAGAACATGGGTTGTATATTGTGTGCCACTGTATATTGCTGTGACGGAGCATTCATGCAAGCTGTGTTCTGTTTTTTTCCTGTGGTTTATAGTCGAACGTTGCTGCTTCTAACGCCAAACTTGCTCTGTTTTACGACTGGTTTTTCTTCGATGCTGAGAAGGACAGCATCATGAATATAGGTAACTGTCTGCGCTAACTTATGACTTTTTACATGACTGCTTCAGACGGACGTAAAACTAGCATTTTTTGTGAAGACATATTTTGTCATACAGCAGCTTGTCATGATTGACATTTTCCGTAGAGTTTTGGTTAAATTTCATCATGAGTAACTGCTTGTTGATACAAACTTTTTGAGTTTTTATCAGGGTTATCTTTAAGGTTTTTAATTGTGTTGGGAGTTACAAAGGTGGATCATGGATTATTGCAGTAGAAGTACTTATCGTGTTGTCACTTAAGAATGTCCAGAGCACTGAAGGAATTGTATTATATGCTTGGTAATGCCTTATATTGTGTTAGTCTGTCAGTCTTTTTTTTGTTTTTTTTACTTCTATTATAATTTGCCATTTATTTTAGCTATTATGTATACATATATTTTTACAAGTTATTGTAAAGACATGTCTGTGGTTATTGTGGAACAGAGCCATGTATATTGGTGATGTTTCATTCGATGCGACCGCATCCAGCAATAACGGCTACACTTCTGGACTTCATGTGTCGAGTAATTTACATTTTGCCATAATTTGTAATTAAAGATCCATGGACATAAAATTAACATTTTCCTAAAAGAGCACAATTTTCTGAGAATTTTGACATTAATATTGGCGCCCAGTGTTTTATCAACGTTGAGAAAGTTACATTTGAAGTCAAAGATCTACGAAAATTACGCATAAAATATGCCGCATGATGGCCCCCTGGTGACGTCACTAGCCTAGCCCAAAGACATCATGAATATTAATGGTCTAGTCTAGATCGATGACATCACTCAGGGAACTGATAAATTAGAATTTTTCTCCTAACGTAACATAATGTCGCATTTTGTTTGAAATCACACAATTATTTCATATATTTATGAAGCTAAATTCAACGTATATACGTGAGGTTAAATGTCTAAATTAAATCTACATAAATTGCGCAAGTGAGTTTGACCATGGCCATGGACCTTTAAATGTAGATTGCACGCACTTTGTTAGTAAGTTGGGGTCAGGCTTTGATCTCCTCATAAATGCATTTGTTTGAATCTTGAAACTTAGTTTGTTTGGGTAATACAGCTTATTGTACGTAATCGACTTGCAGATGTTTATTATGTTATACCTGTGAATACTTTAATGTATATTATTTTAACTTACTGAACTTGTAGTTTTGTAATGTGCTCGTAGCAGTAACTTTACATGATTTGTTTTAATATTTACATTTGAAACATATTGGTGTTTAAATGTTGAATTGTTCTTTTCTTCTAATGTTAACGGGTGATATTTAAAATTATTTTTTCAGAACTATGGCTGACAGTATACGTAATCCATGTGATGTAAGAGCTGTTGGTTTTGTTGGCTGACCATATTTAAGTAACAGTCGAGCTATTGGCATGGTTGTCGTCTGTCCGTCATCTGTTTGTAACAGATGTATCCTGGCTAAAAAGTAGGTCTTTGGGGAAAAATTTTTTTACACAGATAATTAGCCATGTGTTTTAAACTTGGGCATGCAAAATTTCAGCAATCTAGTGCAAGGGGAACGTTTTCAGACTGGGGGTTGAATGGATAGGGGGGTAGGAAATTCGATGAAAAACCGGTTGTATCTCGGAAATGGTGAGAGATATGGCCTAGGTTGCTATTGATCATTAACTGACTATTGATCACATGTTGGCTTTCAAATGACATACAAATTATTGACCTTGGTTGACCTTGAAGGTCAGTATGCAGTACGCACTGTTGTGGTATCTCGGAAATGATTGCCATTGATGAATATTAATAAGAAGTCTATAGCTTGTGGTGTTACTTATTTACATCGATTTCAGCCAACAGTCGACTTACGTACTTCTGGTTTTTTTTGTTTTCATAGCATGTTCGAGTGTATTCATTTCTGTTTGACAGATAATTTGTTTATTAATACTAATTCTCACACATGATCACACTTTAGCACTACTTGCCTAGTACAGTCGGCTATCACAGCGACAGCTGAGCTTCTTGTTGCTGTAGCTGTATTTTGTCGTGTGTTGCAGATTACTCCCAACTTCCATCCTCCACTGACAACGGTCGTCAGAAGTGGCATTCGAGCGTCACTGCGTGCTATCTTGGACAAGCGAGTTTTGCAGTAAGTCTTATAGAGCAGTAGTAATAATACTAGTAAAAGGAGGCAGTTTAATTTGGCACTAGGCGGAATTACTAGTAGCTAATGTGTTGTTTTTCAGAAGGTGAAAGGAAAGTTGTGTGGAAGATTAGTGGATCACTCCGCTACTGTTAGCAGTTTGGCCGTAATTTGTAATGCAAATTTTGACCGTGGGTTCTAGCCCGCAGATTTTCACTTTCCATAAGTGACCTGGGCCCATGTCTTATAGAGTGAAGTGTTACTTGGGGAAACCTAGACCACATTCTATCTGATGGCATGCTCATGGCTCTGGTGTGACGTAAAAGATGGACATGCTATTAGTTACAACAAGCCGGTAGGCAATGTGGTCGTCACTGCTATATATAAAATAGGACCATAGAAATGAACGAATAAATAAATAAGTATCTGAGATGTGGAGTGCAGACAGGCAGACACGGTGACAAAGTTCGATACTGCAGACATGCTGTCTGACAATAAGAGTCACTTATAATAGTTGCGAGCCAATAGCCGTTGTTGCTAGTGCTTCTAGTATGTCACATAATGAGAACATTATTATGATAGTCATTATCAGAGGGCAATATGTTGTACATTCATACAGAGGCTTTGTCTTAGATATGCTGTGTAAAATACTTTTCTTGAATAGTTACTGCACAGTGTCTGTTGTGCTGGCACAGTTTTTTTTCGGTTTCAGTAATTTCAGCTAATTTTATTGCAGTTTTCTTGTTAAGTATTAGATATTTAATATCTATAATGTCACTCATTTCTGAGTCATTGTCTTATTTTTTGCTTACATTATTGCTGCGTTACTATTACTATTATCCAGCAGAATTTAAGGTCGGGTAACGACTTGCTTCCAAATTATCAGAATTTATGCCCAAAGTGTACACAATGGCTTAGACATGATTCCATGGCTGATAGCAGCATTAATGATCAACTGATCAATATCACAGCACTCATTTATGGATTAGACATGTTTTGAGCTCATCAGTCAGCTATTTTGTTGTCTGCTATTTCTAGCGTAAAATATTTAATACCACAAAATTATTAAATCACATGGCACCCTGTGTGGAATTGATAGTGAAAAGTGAGCAATCTGATACTGATAATCACTGCGTAATGTAAGAATTTGGAGCATCTGCATTTTACACGGTAGTGCGTTGACATAAATTGCGTGAGGTGGACAGTGAGTACACCTTACATAATTCTATTGTGTTGGCTATATGTGTGTGCCAGAAATTATCAAATTTGGTGGAGGTTTGACAAAGTTCTAAGCTGCCTAGAAAGTAAAGTGGTTCAGGCAGGCGGTTGTTTTGATTTCATCTGTAACTGCCATAGTGTGACCTGCATTGATTGTTGATGTATATTATTGTAGGTCGCTAGCTCCTCTGTTCGACAATCCAAAACTAGACAAGGACTTATGTGCCATGTTGAAAGAAAATTTTTCCGAGTTCTGTTCCACCGAAGTTCGACCGAGCAGCGGTGAGTTCAGCTGCAGTTTTGAGTTTGCAAATGAAATAAATTTAGTTGAGTTTATACAGTGAAGTTAATGGATTGATTTTTGTTTCATTCTGTGAAAAGATTGGTCTCGGAACAGCTAGATTTAGCATTGATTAGCTTCTGGATTTAGGGATTTTTATTACTGTCAGTATATATCTTAACATGATGAAGCTTTGTTTGAATTTTGTTCTATTTCAAGTTTGATAGAAAGTTGTGATATAGTCAGTTTTTGGAGAAGTTTGAATTGTATGATTGCTTTCTGGTTGTGTTTTTGTGAACAATAGAAGTGAGTGCAATCTCATTGGCTCACAACAAACTGAATGTTATTATCTAGTGTCTAGCAACAGTGTACTGTTGGTAAATTTAGATATTTTTACGACTTTGTTGGCTGTCTTCTGTGTCTGATACAATGTCTGTCCAGACTGATTTCTGCTAAATATTACGGGGGTTGTCAGAAATGCCGAAATGCAACACTGCTGAAATGAGCACTAGTACACATATGTATGTGGGTACTTGGTTACATAAAAGTACTTAAATGATTCAACTATTTTGAGAGCTGGTTGCAGTAACGGGTTTTCAGAAGGTTCTCATACCTGATGCCTAATTTATGACACCCAGTCAGCAGTGTAGCTGACTGAAACTGGACACCAGCTGTGGTGTTTTGTCGTCATTTTGGCTTTTTGGTCAAACGTGTGTGTATTAACTTTGAACCAGTTTACGTACATTTACAGCACCTGCAGCTGATTACTGTTGTTTAGGTTTCTGTAGGTGAGGGAAAAACTGGAAAAAGTCTGCGAATTTGTGTGGTCAGGGAAAGGTCAGGGAAAAATATTATTTTTGAAAAGTCGGAAAATGATTTTGGATCCTGCAGACTGCGGATATCTTTGAGTTTTTTGGCAAATTTGCAGCTTCCATTGAACGTCCATAAGCTGGAAATGTTTCAGCCTGAGGGGAATTTGCCCCTATGATCCTTCACGACCAGGGGCTCTGTTGTTTGCATATTGCTTTATTAACAGTGCTGCATTACCTTATGATATAGTGTACCATTTCTGACATTTGTGCGATAGGTTATTGTTTCGATAAGGTTAGGGAAGTTGTTATTTCCTGACTGGAAAAGTCGGGGAATTTTGCTATGGAAGACCTGTAGGAACCGTGGGTGTAAAGCTGTTTTTAGTTTGCATGTTATTCACTGCCAAGTGGGTCTGTATGCAGTGCGTGATGATGCCGGTGGCTACGCCATGGTGAACAGCGTTAAATCGGAGCCAACGAATGACTCAGAGTTGCCATCGTTGAACCATTCCAACGACTCGGTCGGCAGTGCCGGAGAGATTGCTGAGTTCAGTGATGAAGAAGACGTCCCTGTGGCTTCGGGCAAGTTTTAAACCGATGAAATAGTTTACTAATGACTAGTAGAATAATGCCGTTTAACTGCATTTAATTATGTATGAGTTCAACACGATCCACAGTGTATTATGTGAGTGTAAGATTGCATAATGCATAGTAGACCATATACACCTTGGGCCATAAGAAAAACATGCCACTTTACTTTTGTCCATAACTTCGCCAGTTATTGACCGATTTTCAAAATTTTTTTGCTGGTACACTCTGCAGACAATTTGCAATAATGCGATTATTATACATCCCAGCACACCATAAATGCATCTCTACACTACCTTGTGAAATATAAATGTAAGAAAAACCAGCAATAATAACAAACATTTAGGTGAATGAAAAAAACACTTCAGACCAACATTGTGGTGAATGATTTGTATGACACCCTCACTCAGATCATTCGCTGCAATGTTGGTCTGAAGCGTTTTTTCATTTGCCAAAACGTTTGTTTGTTATTATCGTTATACAATATACATGCATATTTCACAAGGTAGTGTAGAGACACATTTACAGTGCAGTGCAATATATAATAATCACATTATTGCTAATTGTCTGCAGAGTGTACCAGTGAAAGAATTTTGAAAATCGGTCAATAATTAGCAAAGATATGGACAAAAGTATTGGCATATTATTTATTGGCCCATCCTGTAGAAACATATTTGTTTTATGGCCGTGATAGACAGCATGTCTTGCCTGGACGCACATGATATATGCAAACCGTGAGTGTACCGTGAGATGTTTTCAGTCGTCACGCTTCAGTGGAGTGAGATTATGGTTGTTATAACAGTCCAGACACTGCAGTGAGAAAGACGTGTTAAAAAATGTTATAGTTGGTCGGATCAACGCAAATTCTCCCAATTCAGCTTAGCCTTCTATTCTTTTGTGATAGGTAAGTCGAATACTGGCCTGCCTTGCTCGGGCGAAGAGGTACCATGTTGACCAGGTGCTCTATAGCAGATGTAATATTGTTCTACTTCAGTGCAAATTACTTGCATGCGATTGGTCCAAATCATGTCATGTCACATTCACAAATATGCACTGTTGCCCACTCAGGCAACATTGTGCTTTACTGTTGCCTGCATGGGCAACATTGAAGTGATTTTTGACTGGTTCCTCACACCTTATATCTTTGCTTTAGTCAATCTGACTAGACCAGCTATTTGTATTAATGTTTACTTGTTGACATATAGAATTGTTTAGTTTTTAGAAATAACAAAACAAGTAGTGACTGTCATTGTTGGTCGTCGTTGAAAATTTTTTCCCTTCAGTTCGTAAAATGTTGAGCTTGGTCTTAGACCTCGGGCGACATTTTGCGAACTTCTGGGAAATAATTTTCAATGACGACCTCAATGCCAGTCACTATTTGTATAATGTGCTTAGACTGTGGCATGGTACCATTGATGTGCGGTGTATTTACATCGGTTGCAGACAAGCTGAAAGTGGAAAAGCCAATTGTAGTAGAACAGAGAATACGTCCAGTGAAGAAATTTGAACCGATCAACATCGACGACTATTTGCAGCGGCTCGAGGGCAACTTGAAACTATACGTTCAGCAACTGCAAGATGAAAAGTGTGTTTGCATATTTTTGCAGTATGCAGTGCTGCATTTTCAAAACTGTTTGAATTGGTAGAATCTTTAGCTTTTTATTGTAGGTGGATTATATATGTGCTATATTCAGAATTGTATTATCTGCCATATGGGTAACGTCTGTAGTCCATTTAGGTGCTATTGCAGCACTTGCTGTTTATTTACAGCATTCTTTTCTGCATAAATTTGTTTTTAGTCTGGACTTGAAATCTCTTAAATGGTTTGGTGATGGAATGTAAGTTTATTTATTTTTAAATTTGTTTACTGTGCTTCTTTGTCTTTGTGTTATTTTCGTTTTGCATTATCTAGTTTTGATGTGTTCTTACTGATTTGTGTGTTTTGTGTATTCTCTAGCAGTGGCTTCTATTCCCCCAAATTTAGAGTTGAAATTGGGTGAAACTTTTCCTCCACTTTTGGGCTCAAGTTTCCCCCTTTATTTTTGAACACAAATTTCTCATTCTCCTCTTTTTGGGCTTCTTGTTTTTTTGAGGTGGAGTTTTGTTAACGATGAGATTGCCCCGTGAAAAATACATGTTTGAAGGTTCTGTTAAGGGTGTTGACTGTCCATTAAAAATAGGGAGGGATGTCTTGTTAAGGGTGTGGATTGTGAAGTGAAAAATAAAGATTAGGTTTTGATCTAGACGTTTAACAAAACTCCCTTCTGTGTTTCATAGGGTGCAAGCTGCACCCACCATGTATAAGGATCGCATACAGAGTGGCCCCAAAAAACGGCCAAACGTTTATGACACCATAATTTTGCAACCGTACGTCATAAGAGTCATGTGGTTTACAGCAAAATGTTCTGAAAGAAATTCTTTACGTGACTAAAGTCAGTGTTTGAATGCAGCAGTTAAATATTCTTTGTTATTGCCACTGGCAATTGAACTATGCAAAAACAGTATTACCCTCGACACTGTGGTCCATAAAAACGTGCCACTTTTGTTTTTTCAATAGCTTCGTGAAACATTGGCTAATTTTAATAATTTCTGGCATGCGACATTAGGAAGAAACTTGACACAAATGTCTGTAGTTTTGGCCACTTCACTTTAATGTTGTTGCTTCACTACTATGTGAAATGCAGAAGTCGCAGTGTGGCCATTGACAACAATGAATTCCTACCGGATAGCACATGTGTCGGCTCAGAAATTATTAATTGAATAGCGAAAAATACAATTGGTAGTTATTATCTCTCAAAAAGTCACACATGTCACATCACGTCATCTCTAGCATGTAACTGACGTTACTTGTCGCCAGCTTCGCTGAAGTCATGACCCAATGGAACCATAGAAATGTGATTATTATCTCGTCAGTGATTGTAATGGAAGTGATGTAAGAATCACGTACAACATTCTCAACTCCTCTCAGCATGCTTATCTACGTTCTCTGCTCAATTATCACACTCCCACACGTTTTCTGCGTTCTGCCGACACCAATCTTTTGTCGGTTCCACGTGTCCACACAACCTTTGCCTCCCACGGTTTTAGCATTGCAGCCCTCGCAGTCTGGAACTCACTACCCTCTAGCATCCGTAGTTCTACCTCTGCAGACACTTTCCGTCGCCTCCTTAAAACTCACTGCTTCCAGCAGGCTTACTGCTCCCCCTAGCGGCTCAGCCAAGTGCCTCAGATTCAGCCACTGGCTGACATTGTGCACTCTATAAATATGCACTTACTTACTTAATCATGTGAAGTCCGGTGCTGGCTGGTATAATAATGATTGTATCAGTGTGCTATTGGCTGTTGCAGTGACAAGGAGGTGCAGTGTGAGCTAATTGATCAGATGATGCAAGAAATCATCCGTGAAGAATTTGAACAGGAAGACGCCTCGCTGCTTGCAGCCTGCCTCTGTCAGACCCTACACGCCCAATTTGAACCAAGCATACTGCCTCAGGAGCTTGACGACGAGTTAGTTACACATCGCTGTCTTTTCATTACTTTTGAATTTTTTTTTTGGTTTATATAAAACTGCACGTTTATGCAATGGATCTGTCAGCATGTTTAAGTTTTTGCAGTTCATTTTTTGCATAGTTGCAAAAAAAACAGGTTTTTAAAGCTTAAACCAGTGGGTTAGGCTTTAAAAAGCCTGCTTTGAAAAACCATTGGGTTTGTTTTTTTTAGATTAAACTGGTTAAGGCCCAACTGGATTTGTACGGGTTTTTAGTTGGTTCATTCATATACCAATATTTGCCATTTCGTATGTTTAAATGTTTCAAAAACTTGGCCATAATAAAATATTTTATTATTACTGGAACAAGAAACCAAAATTGGACTAAGTTTGGGGTGGTTTTTTGGGTGCCTTTTTAGCAGGTTTTTTTTGTGTGGGCTTATCCGCAACTGGGTTTTTTGGGTATGTGTCAGGGTGCTTCAATCTTGTTTTTTTGACAAAAAGTAGTGACTTGTGTATTAAGGGCAGCCGTGTGAATCGTTTGAGTCCTGTAAAGATTTTGCTGTCAATTGCCAGTCAGTATTCATTGTTAGTTTTGAATGTTGTAATTTTTGCTGTTATTGTGTGTGTGTGTGCAGGTCGATTGAAGATTCGATAGGAATGCCGCTTTTTGTGATATTCAGGTTTGTGACTCTGTTGCCTGATAAAGCAGTACTCTGCATTAATGTAGTTATGGCTGGTTGCTGGTTATTAACCAGTCAATTTGCCTAGCCCATTAATATGTGTCGCTCTAATGAAATTTAGTTCGTTACTATGCACAGGGAAAGTCTGCGTACTTTGTCGCGGACACAAATCACGAAAGTCTGCGACGTGATTTGCGTTGCGAAGTTTCATGATTTGTGTCCGCGACAAAGTTGCAGACTTTATCGGGCACTTTGTCGCAAAGTCGGCTTTTGTTGGAATTTGGGTTGAGCAGTAAACAGATGTAACATGTTGGTTATAGTCAGCTGAAAGAACAAGAAATTGACTCTCCAAATTTTTTGTTGGGGGCACTGATTTCACCCCAGATGCCTCCCCAGCAGGGACATCCTCTGTTTATACCACACACACTTTTGGTCAAATGTCAAATGTCAATTCATATAGCACATCATCATAAGAGAACTTCTGATGTGCTGTACACACTAGTACTGTGAGAATAAGAACGTCTTCAGCGACTGTCCAAAATTGTCAACAGAACACTAGTGCTTTGATTTACATTGAAATTTCTAGTCTCAAATCTACTCAGGACTTCTAATATGCCTCTGTTATTGGATGATGGTTGCTATGTGGATAGAAACATCTGTCAGATGCCTGAGGAGGGTCCAAGCCGGCAGCCGCTGATGCTGCTGCTCGAAGAGATGTACAAGCTGCAGCCTCGCATCGGCTACCACTTCCTTTATTTCCTCAAAGTCAGGTCAGACCAAACTTCTGTTCACATTTTTTATCCATGTTGTGACACATCTTTGGCGTGTGAAAGATTTGGCAGAGTAAGCGTGCTGCGTCACCAATGTGAAGGAGCTTGTCGAATAGATGATGCAAGCAGTTTGCCGGTCAGATCGGATGCCAGGAATTGCAAATGTAACATAGTAACATTTGTTGTAATTATTGGTCTGATGCAGTATTATATTAAGACCATTTATCTGATGTAGAGCTGTCAAATTAACACGATAACGCATTAATAAATTAACGTGCGTTAAAAAAATTAATGCACATACGTAAATTCACTAAATTTGGTGAAACATGAGTTTCAACGTTCCGTTCAACTGCGGTTATTTCATGATGGTATGAATGAACTGTTGTTATCGTTCCATCACTACTTTAAATAATAATAATATTCAGATGACAGGGTGCGATTTGATCCATCATTTTCCAGGTACCGTATTACAATTTCCAGTCATGTTTTTTTCGTCGTTTGTCATTTGCAAATTCAGCGCACCAGCAATATTAATGATGCGTTATTAATGCCTTAACGCAAGTGTTAAAAAATTAGCTCTAATTTGTTGTCAACATAGTTGTTAAGCCACATCAAATTTGTTTGTTTGTCAGATTTTGTTTAAGTTGTTGTTTAAATGGAGAGTTTTGTTTAGAATACTAATACTAATATTAATTCCGATCATATTTATATAGTGCCAATTTGTTGAGCTAGTACGTGATATTGGCATTGATGTCCTGTTGTCAGCAAGTTGCACCATGAGGAAAGAATGTCGGCGTACAAAGATTTTTGCAAGAGCATGGAAGCGCAGTCACTTGAAGCATCCCTCATGACTGACCTTCGGGTATATCATTGTTTTTATCTTTTCACCGTTCAATGACAATCTTTAGCACGTTTATTAGATTGCTCTTTCAGTTGGTATTGTTATGTCTCAGCACAAAATACCTGCATGCGATTGGTCCGAATCGCATTAAAGTGAAATGTTTATCGGTAACAGTGAAGTTGTAAAGTGATATATGTTTTAGTGATGTTTGCTTAAATGTTTTGTTTCCATTTTGAGGTATAACAAAAGAAATATTGATTAGCGTCATCGATCATCAGTGGAAATTTTTTTTTGCCCTCGTTTCGTAAGATGTTCTGCGAACCTCTGTTAAAAAATGTTTACTGATGACCTTGACGCCAGTCACTATCTGTGTAAAGTTGCTTTGTCATGTATTGAATGTGCACAAATGATGACCAACCATTTGTTACACAACCAAGCTACCCTAGTTGCTGTCGTTGTATATTTAGCAGAAATTTGTATTTGTTGACATTTCAGTTATGCCACGAAGATGACGTGCGGCTTTTTGCTTTCATAATACCCGACATATATTCCCAGGTAACGGCTTTGTAATGCCATGCTAAATGACTGTCTGCAGGGAATTAATTACACAGTGAATGTACTTTCTGGCAAATCATTAGTTCAGTACTGAGTACATGTATATTGGGCTTCACTCAATTCACCAGTTCTTGCTTCTGGTGGTATAGTCGATATTTTATATTTGTGGCTATAAGTAAGTGATTGAGAGATTTATTTGCTTCTTCGTTTGAATGCCGTCATATATACTTAGATTTGCATGCTGTACCTGTGATGATCTTTGATATTTTTTCTGTCACTTTTTTGCTTAACCAATTTATTTTTTGTAGTCATATGTATACACCATGTCCCAAAATTAGCAGCCCCCTGCTTCAAACACACCTAATTCAGTTTGTAGTTCATGGATTTCAGCAAAATATCGTACATTGCACTATCTTAACATTAGTTAAGATCATACCCATTACGACGTATGCACTTTACCGTGTGTGCTCAGTGTAACATCATTATGTCGTCAAGAGTTTGTTTACATTAAGCTTACATTTAATACATTGTTATTGACAACTAGGGATCAAGCAGCAGCATACCCACCTTAGACTAAGAGCTTGCGTCAAGGCCAAAGGTGGCCACTTTAAGCTCAAACTTTAAAGACAAGTTCGGAATGATTGTCTCGATAACTGATTAAAATTTTGTAAAAAATCTGTCAGGTATTAACAATTTTGCACTAACTTATCCGCTAATTTTGGATAATGGTGTAGTTGATAAACATTGCCAAAAATTGAAGTATTTTTATGATATTTTGTGGAACAGTTTATTGTGTACAATCTATCCTTTTACATTTGTAATTGCCATTACTTGATGTCATTGTTGAATTAATTGCTGGCATGCATCTGTGTGTTAGTTTGCTAATATTGCTACTGGCAGCGTTGAATTGCTGCACCTCATCGTGTCTTGCATCGATGGAACACAGGTATAAATTATTTATTACTAGAGCAAATGACAATTCAAATGAATTCAATAATAAATAAGTTAATGAAATACTTAATAACTTCATTTCGAGTACAAACTGGTTGTTGTGCAAGAATGATGCACATTTTTGTCAACTTATAATTTTTGGTTTATTCTCTGTTATTCTTATTATTATTTTATTTATAATTGAATTAATTACAGGGGAATTTAGCTATTTCAAGGTTCGATCCCGCTTCTCATATTCTGATTTATTCTTGGGCGCAGCCTCCAGGTATCTCGGGATTCCTGAGATACCTGACGCCTACAAACTGTACATGATTATTAGTATGGCCCCAGCCCAGTCTCGTTCTCTGCAGGAAATGACTCTGACTTTCCAAATGCTTATCATTGTATCTACAGTGTACTTTATAGTATGTTCTTAGTGATGCGACGTGTTTATTGTTATAAATTTTAACGATCATTCGCATGATTTCTCATTAATTTCTGCAGCTCTGTTTATTGTCATTTTGTTGTTTGCATCTTTACTGCTTTTTGGGCCGACTGCTTTGTTCTAAGCTTAAAGGTCGGCCCTTTGTCGTGGTTGTCATCTGTCTGTGTGTAATGGATGTACTGTGACTAAGCTTTAGGGCGTAGGGGAAAACTTTTTACACGAATAGTTAGCCGTGGGTGTTTAACTTGGGGATGCAAAATTTAAATCGTCTACTCCAAGGGGAACATTTTTATGCGCCACAGCAGGTACTGCTATAGCGCGTCCTAGCCATCGCAATTCTGTCCGTCTGTCTGTCTGTCTGTCCATCACATGGGTGGATCAGTCAAAAGTGGTGCAAGCTAGGATCACTAATTCTTCACCGTTGGCTGCCTGGAAGACTAGTTTCATCATCCGTAAAGCTTTTCCATATATTCTAAAGGGGTCACCCTGATCGAGGGTGCTAAATGACAGAGGGGTAGGGAAAATTTGCTGAGCGAGAATGGTCACACTCTGGCTAGTGTAAATGAAACATTGTTGCTGGGATCAGTAAGCTTAGATTTTGTTCGCACCGGGCGTTCAAACATGCATCGCTGTCGTGCATTCCCCTTTGTGTTCGCTGGGCTTTTCTTGTCAAATTGGGGGTTGAATGGATGGGGGGTAGGAAAAATGTGCGTTTTCCTACAAAAGACTGACCATATCTCGGAAACGGTGAGAGATAGATTCTAGGTTAGTATTAATCACTAATGGGAGGTGGCATATGCCCTTTCAGATGAAATGAAAATCATCGACTTTGGATGATCTTCAAGGTCAGTGACAACCAGTACGGTCGGCCCCACCCTAACGACAGCTGGGATTCTTGTTTTCTGTACGTTAACTGGGCACAGTGTCAGTTTGACTGTTGTAGGCTTATTGTGTATTGGTGTTGTTAATGTTTTGTGTGTTTCAGCTGCAAGACCTCATCTGTGAGATATTGCAAGGTCAACTGGTGATGTTTGATAAGGACTCGTTTCACTCCGTTTTAAGTATGAAACCATTTTCTGCCTGCATTATTTTGTTGCTTATTTGATAACAGCTGCTAACTAGTTGTTCTAATAACACAGCAAGCTTTTTGCTTCTGTAATACTAAAACATCTTTTTCTAGATGCATAGACAATTGGTGCCGTCATCTGGTTAGCACATTAATTAATAATTATCACTGTACAATATTATGCTGTAACATTAGTGTTATTTGTTTACTTAATGCGGTTTATATCATGCACCATAACAATGCAGAATTGCTAGTGTGTAAGTCATCAGTAATAACATTGTGCTGCTCGTTAATGCTTACACTTGTACAAGGTGGGCCAAAAAATTGGCACTTTACTTTTGTCCAAGTCGTTGCCAATTATTGATTGATTTTTAAAATTTTTTCACTGGCGCACACTGCGGACAATTTGCAATGACGTGATTATTACATATCCCACCACACCGCAAATGCATCTCCACACTACCTTGTGAAATATTAATTAAATATGCACATATAACAATAATAACAAACAAACATTTTGGCAAAATTGAAAAAAAACACTTCAGACCAACATTGCAGTGTATGACACTAAACTGTGTGAGTTTAACACAGTCTAGTGTCATACAGATCATTCATCACAATGTTGGTCTGAAGTGTTTTTTTTCATTTATTTAAATGTTTGTTATTATCGTTAGTTTTGCTTACATTTGTATTTCGCACGGTTGTGTAGAAATGCATTCACCGTGTGGTGGGATTTGTAACAACCACATTATTGCAAATTGTCCACAGAGTGTGCCAATGAAAGAATTGTGAAAATCTGTCAATAATTGTTGAAGGTATAGTCAAAAGTAAAGTGCCACGTTTCTATGGCCCATGGTGTATGCGAGTCATTATATAGTTTGCTAGAGTGAAGCTGTTGACTGTGTGACATTATACAAATAGTAGCTGGTGTCGAGATCATCATTGAAAATGTTCGTAAAATGTTGCCCGAGGTCATAGATCGAGGGCAACATTTTACGAACTGAGGGTTCAGTTGTCTGTCAATGATTCATTGCAGATGCAAGTCTTGAATGGGAAACCATAGAGCAGTACTTTCTATGGCAACTTATCACTGTTCATAGCATTCCTGTTGAAGACGTTATGCCTGTGCTGCCGAAGCTAGACTTCTCAGGTTAGCCAGTGCTTTCCAGTTATTCACCCATTACCAACAATCATTGTTTGCTTCAATTTTGTTAGGTTAAATCTGGCTAGGAATGGAGTATTCAGTTGCTTTTGTTTTCGACATCAAACGGTTTTTTTCACAAATAGAATATTTATTTTGCATGGTTTTGGTTCTCATTTATCTGTGCTCCCAAGGTCACCTTCGAGTTCGAGGACTGCATATAAACTGCTTGGAATTGACTGACTGAAAATATTCGTTATTAGTTTCCCTTTAGAAGGCTCCAAGCAGAATGTTGTCATTTACAGCAGTCTTTGTAGTTTTTGTACTGTAACCATATGAAATGCCATGATGTCTTTTCTTCCGTTTCATAAGATCATGATGGTAGTAATGCTGATTTGGATTGATTCAAGTAGGCCAGTTAAACAACGGCTTAATGTGTGCATCTACGATGAGAAGAGTGACTTATGAACTGAATAACGGTTCCTGTACAAGATGTTGATAATTTATTCACAGCAACCAGCCCCGTGTGTGGCAAATTGGTAAACTGTCTTTGCCAAATTACCATTAACAACAGCTATGTTGAATACTGTGGCTTGCAGCACATGCCGAAGCATTGTCAAACATCATGATCTTGCTGAAGCAGGATGGGTAAGAATTCTGTGTTAGTTGGCAGTTGTGTTCAGAATTAATGTGTAATGATTCTGTAAAAAAGTAACATAACGTAAAGTCATTCCCGAGCGTTAATTAAGACCCATATGGCGTTGCTGATCTCCGTTTTCTTAGCCTTTGACCAGACACCAGTTTTTACACTGTGATACCACGGATACAGGGCCAGTGTGCCTGTTTATGTCCCAGCTGTCGCTGGTACTCATTGCGCCTACCCACGGAGGGATGGCCAGGCTGAGTTGACCTGGGTGGCTGGTTACATACCGGGATGGTCACCCATCCAAGTACTAACCGGGCCTGGTGTTGATTAACTTTGTTGATTCAACCAACGACGCTATCAACTGAGCCAGATTACCACCAATGGTGCTTGGATGTTATTGCTATGCACGGTTGTATAGTGTGGGCGGAGCTGTACATGACGCCATTTCTGTTACTTAAACACACAAGAGTTCTATTGGACATTTTCCACATAAATTTGGATTACTTGGTAGTCTGCATTATCAGCCCCGTTCATCTTTATTCCAGAAGAATTTTCCTGTTTGTATTTTTGAAACTAATTTAAGTAAGTTCTGTCTTGCTAGTAGATGAAAATGCCAGTGAAATAGTTACTAGCATAATGCAAGGTATCGAGATGATGGTAGGGAATTTATTCCCCGGCTCCTGGGCACACGGGATTTCCAGACTTTTATTTCCGAATTCCCGGGAATGAAAACAGCTAGATTCCTTGGAAATCGGGAACAGTTGTTGCTCGTCCATCACTGTGCCTGTGCAATAGAGAATGGCCCAAGCACAGCGGATTTGACAGCTGCTGCAGCAGCGTGCTACTGATTCATGGCAAAGACAAGGACTATGACGTAAACATGACACTGCAACCCATACTTCTGTCCACCTGTGCTGGCTATGCAATATGCATGCTGATGGACCCAAGCGATAGCAGCAGGCAGCTGGATAGCATGAGCTACTCATCCATCTGACTTACACTCACTGTTCTGTCTTTTCCCCCTTCTTCTTTGGCACTGATTTGCCGGTGACATTCGCCTGCATGTAAGCACTGATAGGTTGGCAGCTCAGTGTCTGTGTCGTCGAACTGCTATGCTGCTAGTCCTTTGCCGTCATTAACAGTTTGGCGAATCTGTGAAGACAATGAGATAATTGTATGACAGTTGATATATCACACCTTTGAAGTGGGCAGTTGACAATTGGTATCACAGAGGCGAGGGAAGGCAGCAGCTCGATGTTGCTGTTAGTTGAATCTAATGACGTAAAAATCACACCTTTGTCATACAACAGACAGCAGTTGTAAAAATATCGTCGATTTATTACGCTGTATTTCTAATATTGGATCGAAACATCCCCGATGTTGTACCAATAATCATGACTCCAGGAACAATAGCATGATACCATAAGTGTGTCCAGTGCCAAATTCCCGGGAATGAAAAAAGGGGTCTGGGAATGAATTCCCTAGGTGATAGAGAAAGAGAAATGTGAGAAATAGTAGAAACGGACTCGGATTAGAAAAAAAATAGAATTGCCTAAATGGTGAGCGCAGGCCGAGTGCGGACCTGTTGCGGCCATTGTTGTGTCGCGAGTGCAAGAGAAACGACATGTTCACCGTGTCGTTGTTGAAGTTCTGGGCGCAGGAATACTCGGACAGATTAGCCGAGCTGCTGCACTCTCAGATCACCAGGTCCAGTGGCACACCAAAAAGAAAGGGACACAGGTTTGCCATAGTTGAAGTCCTACATCATCTGTTTTAGGTTATCTGTATAGCAGTGTGATCTGTCTGCCAGTGTGCGGTTGCATATTTCTGATAAGTAAGTAAGCAAGTAACAATTTATATAGCGCCAAAATCTCACGTGCGCTAAATACTGTCCTGACAGTACCGTTTATTAAGTATGGCAGCCAATACTGGATTGGCAGATTTGGAGTACTTTGTGGCTGCAGCATTTGGAATATTTTTACTGGTTTATGTCTTAAAAATAACTACTGCTTGAGTTACCTGAAACTGAGTTCGGATACTTTGTAAGGAAGCTATGTGTAATATCGGAATAGCATGAACCCAGCGGACAGCATAGCAGCTAGCAAAGTGTAGCAGTTTCTCAACAGCAGCATGTGTCAGACAAGCCCTTGGTATAAAATTGATGTGTATATGATAAAGGTCACTTGCATAGGTACCCATGACAGTTGTGTTATGCAGGGTTTCCATGCATCCTCAAAAGCCCTTGAAATTCACGTAATTTTTTTCTGTAAATTCAAGGATTTTAAAGTCCTTGAAAACCGGGTTGGTTCTAGAAAGTCTTTAAATTTGTGTTTCTAGGTCCTCAAAAGTCCTGGATTTTTTTTGTATATTTAGCGGCATAAACATACAGGATATGACCGTGTGAAATTGCAGCTTTCAAAGAAAGGAAACCTGCTGAACACTTAGAAAAATATCGAATTGGAATTGTCATACGTACATTAACATATTTACAGTATTCCCACATAGTTTCAGTTTGATTGCGTGCAATTTTGCAGTTAGTATTTGAAAATTAATGCAGGTAGTTATTGATAGTTCCTGGAATTTTATTTCAGGACCACAGTGGAAACCCTGGTTATGGGTAGCGCCCACAGTTTTCTGCGGGCCGCGGAATTTTGAGCCGAGCCGCAGAATTTGCCTTTTCCACGGAATTTCGCAAAATTTGAGACATGAACAGCATTTAGTACGATCATTGGCTTGATGATGTAAATATTGCTAATTATGCACTAATTATATCACAGAAAAAAATCAAACTGAACTGCTTAAAACTGTGTGTTTTAGTAATAGCTGTCGCAATACGGCACAATCGACACAGTGCCACTTGACAGATTGCATTTTTTTAAAAGAAAAACGATTGGTATTTTTCCTGCATGTTGCTAACATAATTCAGCACAACGCTAGTGTTTAATAACTGAAGTTTCTGAACAGGGTAGAGCTTAGTTTACTCACAAACGAAAGGCCGCAGTAAGCCGCGGAATTCGGATGATTTTGCCGCGGTGAGCCGCAGAATTTTGCAAACTGGCCCGCGGAACTTGGCTAAATTTTCCGTGGAAAACTGTGGGCCCTAGTTATGGGCTATATGGGCTAGTGTGCATGGGTTAACTTGTATTGTGTTGGGTTGTGAATAGAGTGCAGCACATGCCGGCGGTTGCAAAGCCATTGGACAAAGACCAGCCGTCGGTCGAGCAAATCCTCGCACATCTTGACCACATGCGCAGTGCTTGTAAAGACATATCATGTGCGTAATGCATTCTCTTTGATTTACAAGAATTTCTATAGTTGTTGTTTTATAGTTCCTGCTGAAAATAACCAGCAGATATTTCAGTCATCTGTGGTTTAGTGGTCGAGTTATTAGCAGGTGTCGGAATGACCGAGTCATTTTTTTTTATTTTGCATATAAAAATGCCTTTATTTACATATTCTTCCATGGCACGATGATAAGTGAATGGCTGCAATTGATCATTTGTACTGTAAGATGTCTGTAATTAATGACTACAGTAGTTTTTTTGAGAATATGTATGGAAAGTTTATTTTTCTGTTTGTCTGTCTGTCCTACCTGTCTGGTGCCTTCTGTGTTACATGGTCGCGGACCCTGACCGCAGTGTTTTGAGTTTTTTGGCCTTAGATACGTGTGCCCCCACATTGCCCCTCCCCCCTTTGCCAACGGGCAGCCTGAGGGGGGTTAAGTTTCCGGGTAATGAAGTAAACCCACCTGTAGAGGGGAACTTTGCTAGTAAGATTAATAAAGGCCATGAAAAGTGATAGAGCTATGTGACATCTTGCTCTTACTGTTGTGGAACGAAGGCTGTAAAACTGTCTTTCTAGTTACTGTTGCTCTGACTTTTTGACTTGTCTACATGCCAGCTTAGTACAAGATATAACTGTCCTATCTCTTCTGATATTGCTGTTACTATACTGCTCCAATCGGCTAAAGGTGCTAGCTATTGCTAAGAGTCGGTCATCTGGTCAACTTTGGCTGTATGCTGGCTCAATTGGGTTTAACTCTCGCTGGCTCAAAGCACCAAAAATGGGATGAACTCCCACGTGTGAAACCTTCATCTGATACTGTTAAAAGGTTAAAAAGGTTAAATGTGGTGATATAGCTCTTAATGGGAAGCCCAGCTCAGAGCTATGGAGTGTCCCCTGCCATATGGGATCACACACCGGTGAACGTTAAATGTTAAATGTTAAATATTCTTGGCTAGATTAGTTGTTTACATAGCTTTCGCACGACAAAGATAAGTTTTCGGGCTTTTCTCTCACGTCTAAACTTTAACAGTTACTTACAGTATATTTTAATAGTTTAATAGTTTTTAGTTACGTGTAGTTTAAATTTTATTTTCTTACTTGTTTTCAGTTTTCAGTACCACTCCCATTATCGCTCACCTCACCACGCTATCATATCATCATTCATCATGCATCTGCTCGCCTGTCTCATCACCTTTCTCATCATAACGTCATTGTCACATCATCAGGACACGTTATCATCTTCATCTGCCTCCGTTTCTCACCTTTCCTTGTATCACACTGCCTCTCAACA